>OKWP01000162.1_pt1 | contig 52177 bp, 46 predicted proteins | sample 1607251 | NCBI WGS metagenome assembly OKWP01 (sample SAMN07501073, study PRJEB24779) | human gut metagenome | isolation source: stool | host: human infant | place: USA: Pittsburgh, PA
ACTTCCTGCGCTTTCCTAGAAAGGCCCGTTTAAAGGTCAAGTACCTAGTGATGGACATGAATGCCAGCTATTGTCAGTTGCTTAAAACGGTCTTTCCAAATGCGGAGATCGTAACTGACCGCTTTCATATTGTCCAACACATCAATCGCAGCTTCAATCAATTACGTGTCCAGATCATGAATCGTTTTCGAACCTCACACTCTGAAAATCAGAAGAAGTACCGTCGGCTCAAGCGATATTGGAAACTCTTACTCAAAGATTCCACGACATTGGAGCCACTCAAACGGCATTATCATCGACTGTTTAAACGACCAATTAGTCAAACAGAAATCGTTGATGAGCTGTTAAGCTACAACGAAGAATTGCGAACTGCGTATCATTTTTGTCAATTATTACGCTATTATTTCGTTAAACGAGATACGGAAGGCTTTCAAGAAACCCTTAAAACAATTTCATCTACGTTACCTCAGTCGTTTAAAAAGAAATTCACGATCTTCCATCGCTACCAATCGGGTATTTCAAATGCCTTTAAGGTGTCCCACTCAAACGGCGTCACTGAGGGGCTGAATAACAAGATCAAGCTGATTAAACGAATTGCGTTTGGTTATCGCAACTTTTATAACTTTCGGGCACGGATCTATTTACAACAAGGTCTGATCTTTGAAAACTAAAAAATATGCGGCGCACAGAACGCGCCGCATATCAGACTAAGTTTTATTCAAATTTGTCTTCACCAACACGATTTGACGAAGAGCCAAAATAAAGTCGTTTCATCCTAAGTATTTTCTAGGATGGAACGACTTTATTATTTCTTTCTCTTCATTAGGATAAAGCTGATAGCTATTAACAGTAGTCCGCTAAAAAGCAGGACAAATTTAGAATCGGTATCTTTCTCTACCAAAGCAAAGAGATAAAACATCTTTAAATATTTTTCACCAGCGAACAGACTAGCCACGTAATAGCCCAAAGGCAGAATCAAGCCTGCAACAGGTTGGGTAGTAAAGACAAAACCAATCGCGTATAGCCCGCCCATAAACAGCGCATTAGCCAAGCCGCTAAAGAAAAAGAGATCAAGCTCGATCGTTGCGTTGCTCAATTCAAAAATCAGTAAGCAGCCGCAAGTCAGTAATAGTAAAGTGATAAGAATCTGAAGAAAACGTAAAAACAAGATGCCTACATAGGAAAAACGTTTGGTTTTGATCAGTAATGTTGTTTCTTCCGAACTATCAGGCAGATAGAGGGGGATAAACAGGATCAATCCAATCAAGGGAAAGAAGCGTTCGTAGATCTCCGCACTTTGCAAAAATGGCGCATTTTCGACCCCAAAGAAGGTGGGAAAGAGCAGCGTTAACAGGAACGCCGTAAAAACTGCTGGGTAAAAATGAAATCGCCAGAAAGCGATGGATACTTTAGCGAGAATTCCCATAGTGCATCCGTCCTTTCCGTTTCCGATCAAAGATCACACAGCTTAATAAGAAACAAATCAAACCAAGAGCGAACCAAAGGACGCGGTTGATAACTAATTCAGAAAAAATCTGTTCAAAGACTTCGCGAGACCCTACTGTATTAAATCGCGGGATCAGATTGAACCCAACGCTGCCAACGATATTACGGCCGTTGCTCATAAGTGATAAGAGCCAAAAGCCTAATTGGAAGATGACGCTCACCAACCCATTAAATACAGTAGTGATCAGGAAGCTAATCCCGATGACCGCTACGATTGTTGGTAAGGTCCAGCCGATAATGTATTGATAAAACAGCAGCAAATCTCCAACATGTTGATATTTTTGAGCGACATAGACGGATTGAATGGCCGGCAATAAACTGAACAGGATGACTGGCAATAGCACCAAGAGAACAGTCGCTAAAAAACGGGCGCCATATAATTTAAAGCTAGAAATTCGTTTAGAGTGAATCACCAATTGGCTTTGAGCACGTTTATCCCGCAGAACGACGGTCGCCGCGATAAAGACTGGAACCAAAGCCAGCACCAATCCTAAATAATCACAGGTCATACGAGCAAAGGCGCCAGAGACTCGGTCTTTAGTCAATGTTGTTTGAAAGTTCTTCACGGCTTCTTCATAGGTTAACTGTCTTTTTGTTTGATTCAAATAGACATTCTTAGAGAAATCCGACCCTTTACCAATCAGCTCTTCTACTTTTCGCATATCCTTTTCGAAGGCAGGATAGGTGTAGTCTTTAGCTAGTACAAATTTTTCTGCCAAAGCAAATTGATCGATTTGCGGATTTTCGATGGCCAGATTCGATTGGGCTTGATTTAATTCCGCGACTGACTTTCCAGTCGCTCGCTCTAGAATTTCTTTGATCGTTGCTTTATCGGATTTTGACGGTGTAACGGTTTTTAAGAAACCAAAAGGATAGGTGTTAAAGCCTTTACTGTTGTATTGCTGCAACAATGAAAAGATCGTTTGCTGTTGAATGGCGTGCTTATCGGTCGTTCGACCGATACCATAATCATTTTTACCTGGTTCAGGATGTTTTAGCGAAATAAAATCCGAGCCTAATTGTGTAAAGAGAAAGGCACCGATGAAGAGGACAACCAGCCAATACGTTAGACTTTTCAACGTTATTCCCAGTTCTTTCTTCAGTAGCATACTAATCCCCACCTTTCATGGATAATAGGTAGAGATAAGCATCCTCTAATGTCGGACGCTCTTCAATCACCAGCGGATGGCGCATGATTGATGCAGCTGGATTGCCGATGAAGCGCAGGTGAGAGGTACTGCCATCTTGTTGCAGGCTGATAATTTGAACTTGTTTTTTTGCAGCATTCAACTCTGTTCGCGGAACCTGAACGCTAAAGATTTTTCCTTGGGCGTTCAACAGTAATTGTTCAATTGAATCTGAAAAGATGATTCGTCCCTGTTCCAAAATCGCGACATTTTCTGCAGCAGCTTCAATATCTCCAGCGATATGGGTCGATAGTAAAACGATTTTGTTTTCACTGACCTCCGCTAAGAGGTTTCTAAAGCGTAGTCGTTCTTCTGGGTCTAACCCCGCTGTCGGCTCATCCACCACCAGAATTTTCGGGTCGTTCAGCAAAGCCTGCGCAATTCCTAGACGACGTTTCATCCCGCCGGACATGGCTTTAACTTTGACATTTTTATGGATCGTCAGATTGACTTGTTCCAGCAAGGCGTTGATCCGTGTTTGGCGTGTTCGTTTATCCAATTCAGAGAGTACGGCCAAATAATCCAACGCCTGATACGCAGTCATATTGCCGTACATTGAAAATTCCTGCGGTAAAAAACCGATGATCGAACGAATTTTTTTCTGATCATGGATATCGATCCCGTTCATGCGGATCTCGCCCTCATTTGTCGGAAGCAGGGTAACGAGGGTTTTTAACAGAGTCGTTTTGCCGGCGCCGTTTCGTCCCAGCAGGCCGAACATCCCCGTTGAAATAGACAGGTTTATATCGTAGAGAACTTGTTTTTTGCCATAGTATTGATTCAAATGATTGATTTCGATTTGCATCGGTGATCCCTCCTCATTCTTCTGTTGCCTTACTTAAAGGATACTCATCAAATCTCTATAAATTCTCTACAATTGTCGATTTTTCTATTAATCAAGCAAAAAAACAGCCGAAACGATCGCGCCACTATCAAGACTATTCGCAATTTTTAATTGTCCGCCATGTTTTTGAGCCAGCGCTTCGGCAATGGTCAAGCCCAGTCCAAAATGACTGTTTTTATTTTGTGAGTAATAGGGTTCTGTCGCTGTTAACAGTTCCTTTTTAGAAAAACCAGGGCCATCATCCTTAACATAAATAATGACTAACTGTTCCTGTAGCGCAATGGTAATGTCGATTGTTTGCTTAGCGAAACGATAAGCGTTATTTAGCAAGTTCTCCACTACTTCGTTAATCAGATCAAGATCGTATTTCGCAGTGATTTTTGGATAGTCTTTCGTAATCAGCAGCTCTTTTTCCGGATAATGTTGATCAATCTCTCGAATATGCTCTTCAATTAGACTCAAAGGTTGCATTTTTTTGTGCAGCGGACGATCTTCTAGCTTCTGTAATTGCTGCATCGTTTCAGAAAAGGAGCTTAGCCGGATAATACTGTTTTTGATTTTTGTCGCGGATTTATCAAAGGCTTCCGGACTCAGACAATCTTGTTCATAGTAGGCTTCTAGTAGCTCCAGATTATTTTGGATTGTTGCTAATGGTGTACGCAGATCATGGGAAAAGGCGGCGTTGACTTTTTTTTGATCACGATACATTTCTTTGAGTTTTTTCTCGTTTGTCTGCAATGTCAGTCGCAGATGCTCCAGCCCAAGAGAGGTTTTTTCAAACTCATCGTAGGTATTGTAGTAGACCGGCTGTTGATAATTTCCTTGTTCAATCTGCTGGATGCTCTTTTCTAAAATCGTAATCGGCTGCAAGATTCGTTTGCGGTAAAACATTTTCGTTGCAAAAAATATCCCCAAAAAGCTATATACAAAAACCGCAGACTGTCGGACCATTTCCAACAGCTTAATCGTTGGTAATGAAGTGCTAGGCGGCGCCCAAGTCAAATAATTCCAAAAAAAAGTAGGTTCCTCTTCTGGCATAAGTATTAGCCGTTCCCAGCTAACACAGATGGAGACGGTGATAAGTGTTGCACAGACGATTCCAAAGATGCCAATTAAAAGGTAAAGGAGCAGACTTTGGTCAAGGCTGCTCCTTTTAGCAAACAGCCGAGCAATTACATCATCTAGCCAATCCATTTATAGCCGACCCCCCAAACGGTTTGAATATAGTCAGTCGCTGAGTATTCTGAGAGCTTCTTTCGTATCCGCCGAATATGCTCCGTAATGATTGCGGCATTACCTAGTTTATCCCAGTCCCAAAGATATTGATAGATTTCTTCTTTTGAAAAAGCTCTTCCGGGATGTTTAGACAACAGCTCAACGATTGAAAATTCGACTTTAGTTAAATAAATCTCTTGTTTGCGATAGAAAAGTACCTTTTGATCATAGTCAATCATCAACTCGTCAAAATATGCTACCTTTCGTGCGGATTGTTTACGATTTTCTCGTCTAAGATGCGCCTCAATTCGCAATCCCAGCTCCTTTAAGCTGACGGGCTTAACTAAATAATCATCGCCGCCAATCGTCAACCCTTGTATTCGGCTTTCTTCATCTTCTTTCGCAGATAGAAAAACAATTGGGCAAGTAATTTGTTCTCGGATGGCTGCACAGAGCTCAAAGCCGTCCATCTCTGGCATATTAACATCTAAAATAATGATGTCTGGTTGATACTGAAGCTGCTTTAGTCCTTCGTAGCCATTTTCAGCGGTGTAGACGAGATAATTCATCAGTTGAAAATAATCCCTGAAGGTTTCCAGCAGATCTCGTTCATCATCAATAATTAGTATTTTTTTCATATCGAGCCTCCTGAATAAAAAAATAGATTTATTTCGAAATTACATTAGGAATTCTGTTCTAATACCTAATCCAAAGTTCTTGCCCGCAATCTAATAAAAATTGAATACCTGAAAAAAGCAAAAATAACAGAATTAGAAGGACTAAAACGAGGGTAATTAAAGAAATCAAGGTTCTATATCCAGCGTGAACCAAAAGGATTCTCCCTTTGGAGTCCTTCAAATATTTCAGCGGCCATGTTTGTTTCATGTTAGGAAATCGTCGTGGATAATAGTAAGACTGCTTATGATTAAGACAAGACACGATCCCTTTTGGATTGGCAGGTGATTTGAAACGTCTAGATTTGAACAGCAGCCGAACGATCATGATCCTTTTATGAGCTAAAAGGAAGCTTTCCTCATACATTTTCTCTGTCACCTTTGAATAAGGCACTAAGGAGATTTTTTCACCCAAAAGAAGCGTTTTTAATATTTTAAAAAAGGTTAATGAAAAAAGGAACATCAAACCAAGTGCAATTGCAATAACAATCAGTGACAGCAGTAAGCCGATAATGGCATTGAAATTTGTTGAGTTCATACTTCCTCCTCAGTTCAAATGGCTAAAGATATCATGGAACGTTCAATAAATCTGATTGGCTTCATTTTTCAAATCATTATTAGGAGATTATTATTTTAGTAGAAGTGTTTTGGAATAAGATAACTTTAATATAACGGAAACATGAAGAATTGGAAAGGTGGTACGGTGTTCTTTAGTGATTTGACTGTTTATAAAAACAGTTATGAGTGTCGATTATTGGTTCATAAAGAGTGTGAAGTCTGAAATGGGTTCATTAAATTACAGGAAATTAAGATCGGATGATCGGTAGGAGGAGGTGTATTTTACTTTAGCATTTGTCTCCGTCTTTTTAGTAACTATATGCTGAAGTTGAATGCCTATAGTTAAAAATGTAAAACAATAACTTCTCCCTGTGTTGTATCACATTAATGAGAAATGTGTTGTTAAAAGGGATAATACTGACATTTTTCTTATTGATAAAATAACGCTATTCTATATATTTCAAAGGGTGGACCAGATTAACCAAGGATGGTGTGATAATTACTCTTTCACCCCTTATTCCTTAATTCACTTTGTACTTAATCAGATATAAACCTTAAAGTTAGCATCCCAAATAAAACACTGATTTCTTATTTCTTATAAACAGAAGCTTTATACTTCCTGCCTAAAAAATCAAGAATGACTCAATTTTTTTAAGAAAATCCCTTCAGACCGCCTTCCATTCATTTCGATGATTAAAAATAAAAATATTGAATCGGATATTTTTCAATAATCCATTAATTTTTTTAAATTTTTGACGTATATTAATTTCGAAGAGTTGTTTAGTGTTGCTATCAACTGAAAATATATATTTTAAAATAGTGAGGAGAGAATGTCATGTCAGTAAAGGAAATAACTAGTCGTCAAATTTTTGGTATGAAAAGAGAGTCTGTTGAAAAAAGAATTGAAGAGTATTTCGAAGAAACAAAAGATGCTGCAACTGTGCTTCAATTTGTGTTTGCTCTATTATTACGCAATGCGTTGACGGTAACTGACTTCTCAGGGATGCTAACAACGATTGTTCAACAGATTCTTCTGTACTCACAACCTGATGACACACTGCGTGCGCTCGCTCCATTCTTCAAAAGTTATTTTTCTGGTGGGGATTGGAAACAAGTAATGACCCGCTTATTTGGCAATGAGAAAAACTATCATTCTTATGATACGGCAATCAGTCATTATAAAGAGTTTTTATTTGAAAAGACAACACCGATCGAGGAGCTGGAGGATCAGCAATATAAACTTACCTCGATCTTTTTAAAAGAAAATAAAAAGACACAAGCTTGGAGCCTGCGGGATGCCGATCCCTATCTATCGGAGGAGAAGGTTAAGGCAATCTTGGAGTTTTTAAGTCTGTTAACTGTTTTTGAAAAGGACGGGGTTCGTCTTTTTGTAGAGGTAGTTAGTTCAGATGTGATGAACTGTACCCGCCACTCACTGATTAAAAAAAGCAAAGCTCCAAAAAAAGGAGAAGAGTTTGAGGAGCTAGAAGTAGTCGAAGAAAAGAAGCTGCCTTTTAGATCAACATTAGCTGATCTTATTCAGTCTGCGACAAATGAAGAAACGATTGAAGAGTTAGAAGAAAAGCAGATTGCGTTGCCGGCAGGGATTAAATTGGAGAATCTGAACAGCGAGGAATTGCTGGAAATTGTCAAAGAACAATTACCAGAGGAGTCTACTTTGACGGATTTGCGACTTGTGTCAGAGGAGGAATCGGAGCAAGAAGAAATTCTGCCGTCTGATGACTCGAAGAATCTCACATCAAAACAAGCTGATCATTCACTGATGTCTGCACTCATGTCGCCGCCTAAGGATGATCAGAAGCCAGTAACAGGATTATTAGATAAAAAGAAACCAGGAATAGAAGCAACCAAGAAGATGTTGAATGACTATCACTGCAGGCAAAAGAAAAGTAGAACGAGGAAAAGAAGAAAATAATCAAATGATTAGATGAAGTTGCCAATATAATCATCTATTGTTTTTGTTGTGGTCTAATTAAATGAAAAGAATCAATCCAGTAGAGTAGCCTGACAAATGCTGTGTCAGGCTATTTTGCATGCCCTTTTCTAATCTCCATTATGCGAATTCGACTATTACATGATATCTTGAGCAACTTATTTTTCAATTAAGCGCTTAAATGCTAGTCTGTCAGCATCAAAAAGATTTTTATAATAACAAAGGGGGATTAACGATGAGTATAAGAGAGGAAGAACAACAATTAGAGAAATTAGGTGCGTTTGAAATCAGCAACGAAATGTTGAAATTAGCTCAGCACAACAAAAAAAGTAATATTTTTCTCAATGCAGGCAGAGGAAATCCCAATTGGATTAATACAAAAGCACGTTTAGCATTTGCGCGAATCATTGAATTTGGTGCTAAAGAATCCAGTCGTACAATTTCGGAAGGCGATTTGGCAGGATATACTACACTTGAAGGAATTCGCGAGCGTTTGGAAACTTTCTTATCACCTAAAACAAGTGAAATTGATCAATTTTTGATCGATGCAGTGAATTACGCACATGATACGCTAAAAATTGATAAAGATGAATTTGTTAAAGAATTGGTAGATGGTGTGATTGGCAATAATTACCCAGTTCCCAGCAGAATTCTGAAACATAGCGAACGCGTAATCAACGCTTATTTAGAATCTACTCTGTATCGTGGTGAAAAACTAGCTGAACAAACTGATTTATTCCCAACAGAGGGTGGAACTGCAGCAATCGTTTATATTTTTAATTCACTAAAGGAGAATAAATTAATCAAGCAAGGAGATAAAATAGCGATCAATACACCGATATTCACGCCTTATTTACAAATTCCTGAATTGAATGATTACGAAATGGTCGAAGTCGATTTACGTTCTGATGAAGAACATAACTGGGAAATTCAAGCTAGTGAACTCGACAAGCTAAAGGACCCAGAAATTAAGGCTTTCTTTGCGGTAAATCCATCAAATCCTGGAGCAATGGCCTTCGATGATACGGCGTTAGAAGAAATCAAAAAAGTTGTAGCCGAAAAACCGGAACTGTTTATTATTACCGATGATGTTTATGGGACATTTGTCGATGAGTTCAAGACGATTTATAGTGTAGTTCCATACAATACACTATTAGTATACTCGTATTCGAAGCTTTTTGGAGCAACGGGCTGGCGTTTAGGGGTGGTCGCTGTGAACAAGGAAAATGTTTTTGATCACTTAATCAGCAATCTTTCACAAGAAAAGAAAGCTGAGCTGACGACACGCTATTCAATCAATGTGCTGGAACCAGAAAAGATGAAGTTTATTGACCGAATGGTAGCAGATAGTCGGTCAGTTGGACTTTACCACACATCTGGATTGTCGACTCCACAACAAATTATGGAGGTTCTTTTCTCGTTGACTCATTTACTTTCACAAGAAAAAGATGTATATATTGAGACCTCTAAAGCCGTCGTTAATCGTCGTTATGAAGATTTGTTTAAAGGATTGAATATTGATGGAAATGCCAGCAAAGAAAACAGCAAGTATTATTCTTTGATCAATATTTATCAGTTGGCAGAAAAAATCTATGGTTCAGAATTTAAAAAATATCTGATGGAACAGTTTGAACAAGTCGATTTTCTCTATAATTTATCGCAAAAAAATGGTGTGGTTTTGATGGACGGTGTGGGATTCGGTTCTCAACCGGGAGAACTACGCGTCTCTGAGGCCAATCTTCCTGATGAAGATTATGAAATTATCGCGAAACAAATTCTTGAATTAATTGATGAATACCACCAAAGTTTCTTACAGCAGTAAGGAGGAAGAACGATGTGGAAGGAATTTAGCAGTTTTTTAATAGCGAATCCGATCATCAGTATCTTTCTGGCACTTGCTGGGGGCTATTTTATCGGCAAATTTAAAATTAAATCTTTTAGCTTAGGTTCTACTGTTGGTGTCTTGTTGGTGGGGTTGTTGGTCGGGCAATTAGGTATATTTACGATCGCACCGATTCTTAAAAGTGTCTTTTTTGATCTCTTTATTTTTGTTGTTGGTTATGAAGTTGGACCAGCCTTCATCCAAAGCTTGAAAAGCTCTGGATTGAAGCTAGTCGTTCAGTCGGTCTTTTTTTCAGTAGTGGGATTTGGAGTTGCAATAATACTCTTCAAACTATTTAAACTTAACGCCGGAGAAGCGGCAGGTATTATCGCTGGGTCCTTGACTCAATCAGCAACGATCGGTACAGCAACTTCTGCCATCAACGGACTAAATATCTCTGCAGCTGCCAAAGCTACTATGACTTCTAATGTTGCGATTGCCTATGCGGTGACATATGTATTTGGAACGATGGGGGTAACGATCTTTTTAAAGAATATCGCCCCTGTACTTTTACGAGTTAATTTGAAGGATGAAACGAAAAAAATGGTTGAGTCCTTGGACATCGGCTCAGATGATCGCAATGTTTCGCCCTTATTAAGCAATATGTCCACAAGATCTTTTCAAATCTTGCAGATACCAAAAGAAAATTTGACGATTAGTAGGTTCGAAAAAGATTTTCATAACAAAGTCATTGTTCAGCAAGTATTCAGTAAACATAAACCCCAGATTTTTGACAGTCACACAGTTTTGAAGAAAGGTCAGGTACTGACAGTTCTTGGGGACAGTGAAGATTTATGGAAAGTTATGCAAGCGGGGGTTTACTACAAAGAAGTCTTTGATGATGCTTATCGAAAAATACCGCTGCGAACCGTTGAGCTGATGTTGACAAACGTGTTCAGCCACCATGTATTATCGACATTGATTGATGAGAATATCGTTGTAATTGATGCCACCCGCGACGGGAAAAAAATCGAGGATCTTTCTACTTTGACGCCTGGGGATCGCTTGACGATTGCGGGACCTGATCGTTCTGTCAAAAAAGTCCTGCCTACTTTAGGTTATGCTGTGGATAATAGTTCTGAAACAGATGTTACCTTTATGTCGATCGGGATTGTTTTAGGTATCTTGATCGGAACTTTAGTATTGACGATTGGCGGCATTCCTTTGACTCTAGGTGCTGGTGGTGGTGCGTTATTTAGCGGTATCTTCTTTGGCTGGTACCAAAATAAAAAGGCTTATCTTGGCAATATTCCTAGTGCTACACGTTGGTTCTTAAAAAGTGTCGGATTGAATCTTTTTATTGCGGCTGTCGGGTTGGAAGCTGGAAGCCAATTCGTTAAAGCATTAGGGTCAATGGGGGTTCAAGTCCTATTGATTGGCGCGGTAATTTCCATTTTACCGCATGTGATTACATTGTTTTTCAGTAAATATGTACTCAAGTTGAATGCAATTGATAACATTGGGTCATTGACAGGAGCTGGAACAATCAATGCGGCCTTAAACGCGGTCAGCGAAGAAACACAGAGCAGCGTCTTCTCAATTAGTTTTACTCCCGCTTATGCGATTGGAAATGTACTGCTTACAATAATGGGACCATTAGTTGTTGCTTTATTAGGATGATAGATGGAAATCAGAATAATGGATAGTCATGACGAAAAGCGGCGTTTGGTTGTTTAACGGTGTTCAACTGCCTTTCACCGCATTGGTGCTACACAAGATTTTTACGAATGACCTTGACGTAATTAAATAGACGATCCCATGAGCGAAGGTCTGCATAAAAAAATAAAAACCGTGAAGTTACCACCTACCTAGGGTCAAGGGTTACTTACACGGTTTTTATGCAGCTCTTTTTTTAAAAAATTAGTGAACACGGGGTTCTGAGTTTAATTGATCACTTGTTTTGGCTTTTTGATTGCTTAATGCATTTTTTGCTCGATCGGTTTGTTTAGCAGCGAATTTTCCAGTTGTTTGAGCAGCGCTGCTGACCTTATCTTGAACGGTTTCGCTATCTTCTTCATATTCTTCTCGAGTTTTAATATCCACAACATTTACGTTGACTTCAATGACCTCCAAATGAGTCATCCTTTCAACCTCTTTAGAAATTAATTCTGTCATTTGATCAAAGACCTTTTCTACATCTTTACCATATTCTACAACGATATCCATATCGACAGCTACTTGCTTCTTCCCAACTTCAGTTGAAATACCAGCGGTCATGTCATCTGTATTTACCAGCTTCTCTTTCATATTTGAGAAAAAGCCGCCGTCTACTGTTAATAGCCCATCAATATTTTCTAAAGCAATTCCGATAATTTTTTGAATCACTTTGTCTTCATAAGTGAGGTCACCCTTCACGTTTTGGTTGTTCACATTTGTGTCTGCACCACTTTTAGTTGTTGTGTTTTCCATTGTCTATTCCTCCTATTTCTTTAGATGGTCATCTAAGAGATGATTGTTCTTCACATAGATGCCGATCGCTCCTCCGATGATCGTAATAAGAATCAATAGGATTGTTTTGAAGAAGCCGACTGTAAAGAACAATACAGCCAAAATAAAACCTAAGATGCCGCCAATCAGAGGCAATCTATCTCTAGTTAAAAAATCTTTCATCATATTTCCTCCTAACCTACTCGTGATTCTACAACGCCTGTTTTAGACGAATCAGAATCAAAAGAATAAAATTTTACGTTGATCGAGAACTTCTCTTTAGATCCCAATAATTGGTGTATTTGTTTTTCCATTCCTTTGGCCCAATTATCAGTTCTATCAATTAATGCCGATGTTTTTTTCAATTGTCCTCGCACATTGACTTTAAGCTTATTTTTGTCGCAATCACATTGACTTTTGGTGTATCCATGAAGTTTTCCTGTTTTAAACTTGTTCGAACATACCCTTCAATTGCGCGCTTATCTAAAGCCAAAGCTCCTCGTTGTTCTTTCAAAATGAATGTTGATACACGTTTTGGATAAAGCAAAATAATCAACATAATGACTACTGTTAAGATTGCTAGGACAACCGCAGCCCAGAATAAGTAGCTTTGAATATACTCATTTGTTAATACAAGACGTTGCAGAGAAGTAAGATCTAAAGATTTTGATGCGACAAAATAGTAAATCGCGATGATTGGTAAGAAGATGGAAAGCAGAATCAATAAGATAATGATTAAGATGGCTTTCAGGCCTTTATTCATAACAAAACTTCCTTTCTAATTTGTTTACTCTAAAAGCATAAGATGCTAGTTACTCTTTGTAAAAAAGCCTGCTCGTCTATTTATTAATAAGAATAATAAAGAGTGGAACAGAGATATAGTCTTTGAGGAAGGGTTCGGTTGTTTTTGAGAGAGCTTCAAATTTTTCTTAGAAAAGGAAAAATTATAAAGAGCGCTATGTTTGACTAAATATAATAATTAATTGTATATATATTTGATTTATTAATGCAAAATGTTTTCGAATATTGTTTTGCTCACCATAAAAATCAAAAAAAGATATAAAAGTGAAAAAAACATTTTTCTTCCAATTTTGTGTAACGTTTTAGTCACTATTTTAAGAGTGAAAAGCATCTATTATGTTCATAATTTAATCTGTCTATTTTCTTGATTTAATGCTATTTACAGTTGTTTTTGTCAATTTTAAAAACAGCTGTTTTTTTATATAACTGTAGTCTATTATTATGTCATTTTTTTGGTGTTTTTTGTTTATTTTTTTAACGATATTGAATAATTGCTGAGCGTATTTTTTGAAATTGTTGATTTTCCGTATTAGGATGGTCTCAACGAAAATTAATTAAAAATAATAAAAAGGAGAGAATTTTAATGACAAAGCTTTTAACAATGTGTAACGAAATGGATATTCCAATTGTTACAGCCTCTGATGAGAATTATGTTCCCTGTTTGAAAGTAATGATCCGTTCAGTAATGGATAATATTTCTAAGGATAGGAGGGGAATCTTCTTTGTAATTGATGATAATCTTTCCTCTCAAAGCAAAGATGAGCTGGAGGCTTTAATAGATGCATATTCAGATAAGGCAGCAATCGAATTTTTAACCGTCAATAGAGGGCTTTATGAAGAGTTTATGATCAGTGATCATATTAATACAACTGCCTATTTACGCATTTCATTGCCAGAATTATTAGAAAATTCTCCTTATAATAAAGTGCTTTATTTAGACTCAGATACATTTGTTTTAACTGATGTGGCTGAATTATACGACCAAAATTTGGGCGATCATATCATTGGTGCCGTGATTGATCCCGGTCAAGCAAAAGCTCTTGCTCGACTAGAAGTTGATTCACATGACTATTATTTTAATTCAGGTGTGATGCTGGTCGATTTGGATCAATGGAGAAAGAATAATGTAACTGAAAAAACCATTCAATTCCTTGAGGAGAAAGAACAGCTCATTGTGTTCCACGATCAAGACGCGTTGAATGCTATTTTGCATGATAACTGGAAGCAATTGCATCCTAAATGGAATATGCAAACCTCATTGATGTTTGATGTCCATCCGGCTCCAACGAAGTATTATGATCATTTGTATCAATCAGGTAGAAATAAACCGGCAATTGTACATTTTACAGGGCATGATAAACCATGGAATACGTTAGAGAATCATCCTTATCAAGAGCAATATATGCAAATCTTTACTGAAGATAAATCTTATGAAGTAGGTGTTAGCAATGAATAAACAGGAAGAGAAAAAGATGCATTTAGTTGCCAGCTGCAACACACAATTTGTTCCCCATCTAGCTGCTTTATGGGTATCTATTTTAGATAATTGCGAGGATCGTGAATATACGTTTGATTTTTATATCGTTGACGATTCAATCGAAGATGATTGTAAAGAAACTCTGCGTGAAACCTTAGAGAATTTCGAAAATTTTGGGTCTTTGACGTTCTTAACGATTGACAAAGCAATTTTCAAAAATGTCGTAACTAGCGATCGCATTCCGGCGACTGCCTACTTCAGAATTGAAATTCCAGAACTATTCCGAGACAAGAATGTTGAGAAATTATTATATATGGATTGCGATATGATCGCTCTTACGGACATTACTAAACTATGGGAAACAGACCTGCAGGATCATATTCTAGCTGCCGTAGAAGACGCAGGATTTCACCAGCGATTAGAGAAGATGGGGATTAAAACAAAATCAAATCGTTACTTCAATTCTGGTTTGATGCTGATTAACGTAAAAAAATGGCTGGAGGAAAATGTTACCGAGAGGGTCTTTCAATTTATTGAAGAAAATCCTGAGAAATTACGTTTCCATGATCAGGATGCATTGAATGCGATCTTGCACGATTGCTGGGTTCCACTGCATTCAAGATGGAATGCCCAAAGCTATATTTTGAAACGTGAAATCGTAAATCCTCGGAAAAAAGGCGAAGAAGAATACGAGGAGACACGACAACAGCCAGCGATTATTCATTTTACTGGACACATCAAGCCGTGGAACAAAAAGAAGAAGAATGTCACAGCTGGAAAGCTTTATATTAAATATTCACGAATGACAGAATTTGAAAAATAAGAAATTTATCGAGGAGGATACCTATGGAAATGCTAGTAAGTACTGAAGCAAAGGATGTTTTATGCCGTCAGCTGGGGGAGAATCATGCGTTTATATTGGCCTCCAGAACAGAAGAAAATCAAGAATTAAGAGATAAAGGCTGCTGCGCAAAGGGTAGCTATTTCCAAATCGTTCCTATTTATGGAAAAAGCCAGCAATACAATCAATCGGTAGAAAACGAGGAATTTCAAGTCTTTATTTCTACTGAGGATCAAGCTAACTTAGGCACAGAGATTGAATTGGATTACTGCAATGAATTGAACAGCTTCATTTTAGAAAATTCAGATGGAGTATTGGATTACAATATGAAACTGAAGAATTATTTCTTTAGTTAAAAGACTTAAAATATTAGTTGTTTTAGGAGGTGCAAAAATGGCTAAATTAGCAAAAAAAGTAGTTATTCCAACGCTGCTGTTTTTGATTCCTATTATCTTAAAGAAGAAACAAACGAAAACAAATTAAAATACAACAGTGAGAAAAACTTTTGATAAAACAAGAGAGAATATAGAAGTGAGGAGAAATTTATTATGGGTTTATTATGGTCATTAATTATTGGCGCAGTGATTGGTGCAATCGCTGGAGCGATTACAGGTAGAGGAAATAGTATGGGCTGGATTGCTAATATCGTTGCAGGTTTAGTTGGTTCAGCACTAGGTCAAGCGTTACTTGGTTCTTGGGGACCATCGTTGGCGGGCATGGCCTTAGTACCATCAATTATTGGTGCTGTGATTTTAGTACTGATTGTTTCGTTTTTCTTAGGACGACGCAAATAGACGATTTTTAAGCAGGATCAGATTATAGATAAATCAGGTTTCACTTTCAGACGATGAGAGAGGAACCTGATTTTTTCTGTTTTCCAGAAATCTAAAGTAGTAAATTAAGACAGACTATCCATTTAATGAGGATAAATAAAGACGCATGATCCAGCTTTTGATTTCAGACCAGGTGTTTATCATTAAAAGATATGTAGGCAGAAGTGTAGATTGACAGGATCAAGGGATCATGCTATTCTTTTTACGAATATAATTATATAAATGTTCGTATAGTTAGAAAGGAATTCGATCATGCCTAATAAACCAGTATTAAGTCCAGAAGATAAATTAGTAATCAAACAGAAGCTGCTTCAACTGTGTGAGGATTTTTGGATTGCTCAGGGCTATAAAAAGACGAGCATTAAAGCCCTTTGTAGTGAGGCAAAGATTTCTATTGGTACGTTTTATGTGTTGTTTGCTACAAAAGAACAGCTATTTTTAGAAACAGCGCAAACAATCCAGTCACGTTTGACGGAACGATTTAAGGAGACTGTCCTCCAGACACCTAATCGTATGGGGTTATCAAAGGCATTAAAAAAACTAGCACGTGAGTTTGATCATAACCCATTTCTTTATGATGTAAACTCAGTTGATTTTCGTGCGTTTGTTACAAAGTTATCAACGGAGGAAATAGAAACAATCAAATTTGAAAGTATGTCTTTTTTCAAAGAGGTTTGCCAGATTGTTAATTTGCAACCTGTTATTGATGATGCGACTGCTTTTGGTGTACTGAGTACCTTGCTGTCTTCTATCGCTACGAAAAAAACTATCGAACCAGTTTGCGACTTTTTTACTGTTTTTGATTTTATGACGGATAAATTGATTGGAGAATTATTTGTAGAGGCTTCAGGTTAGAAAGGCTTTAGAAAGTTGTTTTGGATTGTTTATGTCAACAATGGCTGTCGTTGCAGTAAAAAGGAGGAGCAGAAAGATGATAAATAAATCAGCAGATTTTTTTGAAGCGTTTGGTGAAAGATTAGGTGTGAGTGTAAAGCTTCCTCGACCAGACAGAAAAACAAAAGAATCGATTGCTCGTACAAATAAAATTTTAGGAAGCTATTTCTTATTATCAGGGGTAGTGTTTAAGAAAAAAAGTTTTGTAGTATTAGGGATTGGGTGTCTTGCTAATGCAGCTATTTTAAGTACTGATAAATCAATAGAAACAACGAGTGATAAGGTTTGATTAGCAGCGTTAGGACACGTTGATTTATCAGAACTTAGAATAATCTCCAGTGTATTTTAGGAAGGTATAGAAAGAAAAAGGTAAAATAGCTCCTGCAATCACAAGCAATTTTTTCTCGAGAGATGGTTATAGCACAGATTGGTGGTACATTTGATCTTGTTTTCAACAAGTGTCGAATGTACCACTAATTTTTTATTACACCCAAACTTGAGAAAGAATCCACAAGCATCAAGCTCGAAAAAACAGGGTCTATCTCCTATAGTAGTAAAGGATAAAGAAACAGGAGGAATCATCATGGATTATCGCGTATTACTTTACTATAATTACACAACAATCAAAGACCCCGAAGCGTTTGCTAAAGAGCATTTGGCTTTTTGTCGTGATTTAGATATTAAGGGCCGGATTTTGGTGGCACCAGAGGGGATCAATGGCACTCTTTCAGGAACGAAGGAAGCTACGGATCGCTATATGGATGTCATGCTGGCAGATGAACGCTTCAAAGATACTTATTTCAAGATGGATGAAAGTGAGGGGCATGCGTTTAAGAAATTATTTGTCCGTCCTCGAAAGGAATTAGTAGCGTTGCATTTGGAAGAAGACATTGATCCGCGGCAATTGACTGGAAATTATTTAGAGCCTCAAGCATTTCGTGAGGCTCTATTAGACGAAGACACGGTGGTCATTGATGCTCGAAATGATTATGAATATGACCTGGGGCACTTTCGCGGGGCGATTCGTCCAGAAATTCATAACTTTCGTGAGCTCCCTGCGTGGATTCGCGAGAATAAGGAACAGTTCATGGACAAAAAAATCGTTACTTATTGTACTGGCGGTATTCGCTGTGAGAAATTCTCTGGCTGGTTAATCCGGGAAGGCTTTGAAGATGTGGCGCAGCTTCACGGTGGGATTGCGGCTTATGGTAAAAACGAAACTACCAGAGGCGAGTTATGGGATGGAAAAATGTACGTCTTTGATGAACGGATCAGTGTGGAAATTAACCAAGTCGACAAACAGGTGATCGGCAAAGAATGGTTTGACGGTACTCCTTGCGAACGGTATATCAATTGCAGTAATCCAGAGTGTAATCGGCAAATACTTGTTTCTGAAGAAAATGAAGAAAAATACTTAGGGGCTTGTTCGATTGCCTGCGCCAAACATCCTAATAATCGATATTTGAAAAAACATCATATGACGCTAAAGCAACGGGATGAACATTTAGCACGAATTGATCAATAATGAAATTTTTCATAAAATTCTCACTCCAACTGTCTTGACACCTGAGTGGTTTTGGACTAAACTGAAACTCAATTAAGTGTCTTGACATATCAAGGAGGAAAAAATGAAAAATCATTCTATTAGAAATTTGACGATTTCAGCGTTACTGATCGGACTTGGGATCTTGATTCCGATGGTTATGCCGAAAATTGTGATTGGACCAGCGTCATTTACGTTAGCCAGTCATGTTCCCGTGTTTATTGCGATGTTCTTCTCACCGCTAGTGGTGATCGCGGTTGTTTTAGGAACTACATTCGGCTTTTTTATTTCTACTACGCCGATTATTGCTTTACGAGCCTTTTCACATTTGATTTTTGCACTGCTTGGTGCTTATTATCTACAAAAACATCCTGAGCTTGTGCTAAAAAATGGAAAATTCACACTAGCAAATGGGCGTTTTCAAGTATTTAACCTAGTCATCGGTCTGATCCACGCGATTGCTGAAATGATTGTCGTCTCAGCCTTTTACTTTATGGGAAATATGCCAGACACCTTCTATTCACAAGGATATATCTATACCGTCTTTATTCTGATGGGCGTTGGTGGTTTAGTTCATAGCTTAGTTGATTTCAACATTGCTTACTTCGTGGCAGGTGCGTTGTATAAACAATTCAACTTACCAATTTTTGAGAAAGCTGTGAAACATACAAAAGAATTAAATAAGGTAGCTGCTTAACCGTGATAATAAATCACGGTTTTTCTTTATTAAGGCCTCAAAAAAACGATATAATTTATAATGTTCAATATTTTGTTTATTATCCTCTAAAAAAAGAACTTTTATTTACTTAAATTTAAGTTATATTCTATTCATGAGTATTATGAGTAGAAAATGAGGGTATGAGAATGGTTCGAATCTTAGTTTTAACAAAAAATGTATTAGCAGAAGAAGCTTTAACAAATAAATTGCAGCATTTAAATTATGAAGTATTTTGTTCCACCAGTATTCTCAATGAGATTCAGATGGAAGGACGCGTTTCGAATTTAGTCAATCATTTTCCGATTATCATCATCGGTGAGACCATTTCAAGCTACGAGATGGAATTGATGTTACCGAAACTACGGGAAAATGGTCAAAACATACTGAGAGAAGTTGATCATTCCCTCAGCGAGAAGGAACGTTCATTGTTAGAAGTACAAGGAATAAATGGGATCGTACAAAATAGTGATTCGGTAGAGCTGTTGAGAGAACAATTGGCCGAAGTTGCTACACAATATCAGAATAAATCCTTTGAACCTGTGGTAACGGAAAAGCGTCAGGAAGTAGTCGAAGAAGATCTGGATCTTTCAGCGATGACGCTAGTTAATTTATCGTCATTAGAGCTGCAGCTTTTAGAAAAATTACGGAGTAACCCAGGGGAGATCATCTCGCGCGATGAGTTATGTAAGAGCTTGTGGGGACATATTTCCCAATCGCGTTTAGCCCAGCTTTCTTCTTTAGTAAAGAATATCAAGCTGAAGCTGGAAATTATGGAGGTTGATCACGAGATTATTCAAACGATTTGGGGCAAAGGCTATCGTTTTCGTAAGAGTGCTGCAATTTCATACAAGTAAAGCAATGCTGAGAAAAGAAGATATCTTCTTTTCTCAGCATTTTTTATAGAAAAATTTGAAATGACGCTTTCTTTTCGCAAGCTGTGCTAGAATATATCGTAAATATTAAAAAATATCCGTTCTGATATTTATAATCCGCCTTTTTATAAATGTGAAAAAATAATAGAATATTTACAATAAGCATACAGAGTTAAACGGAAGGCATATATTAGTGAAGACAATCTAATTTATTAGATCACCCTTCACATAAGGAGTGTATCCAAGTGAAAAAAAGCGTTGTACTGAGTTTGATGATCCTATCAGCGGTCCTGAGTTTGACTGCGTGTGGAAATTCTAAGAAAGACTCTTCAATAACTAGTGAATCAACAAAATCAAGTGAGTCCGTAAAGCAAACAGAGCAGACGTCTGAATCCCAGAAAAAGGAGTCGACAATGAAAGAAACAGTTGATAAAACAATGAATGCCATGACCTTGGAAGAAAAAGTCGGACAATTATTTATGGCTCGTGTACCAGAGCAAAATCAGGTAGCCGATATCCAAAATTATCATTTAGGCGGTTATTTGCTTTTTGACCGTGACATGGAAGGAAAAGGGCAAGCAGAAGTGAAGCAGGCGATCACAAGTTATCAAGAGGCCAGCAAAATGCCAATGTTTATTGGGTCCGATGAAGAAGGCGGTACGGTGAGTCGTTTGAGCAGAAATCAAATCGTTTCGCCGCCTTTTCAAAGTCCTCAAGCGCTGTATCAAAAAAATGGCTGGGATGGAATCAAACAAGATGTTGATCGTAAAGCACAGGTCTTTGGTGAATTAGGAATTCAACTAGGGATGTTTCCTGATGCGGATGTCTCAACAGATCCGCAATCCTTTATCTATGATCGGACGATTGGGATGGATGCAGCTGGTACCAGTCACTATGTCAAATTAAGCGTAGAAGAAATGAAAAAGCAAAAGCTGGGTTCAACCATCAAACATTTTCCCGGTTATGGGAATAATCGCGATTCCCACGTAGAAATTGTAACCGATAATCGTTCGTTGGATGAACTGCGAAGAAATGATTTTCTTCCCTTTGAAGCAGGAATCAAGGCAGGTGTTGACAGTATTATGGTCTCTCATAATATCGTTTCTGCAATTGACGGTCAGCGGCCAGCTTCAATTTCAAAACCAGTGCATGACTTGATTCGCAATGAATTAGGCTTCAAGGGTGTGATCATGACAGACGATATGGATATGGCTGGGCTTGCTGATTTTATCTCTCAAGAAGAAGCCGGATTGCAGGCTTTGCAGGCGGGAAATGATATGATTTTATCCTCAAGCTACAGCAGCCAGATTCCTTATATCCTGGAGGCGATCAAAAATGGTCAATATAGTGAAGAGCAGCTCAATCAATCGGTGGAACGGCTGTTGACATGGAAAGTTGAATTAGGTTTAATCAAGTAAAATAGAAAAAGGAGGAATTTTTATGTGTGCTTCGATGCGTTTGAAAATTAACCGATTCGCCAAATAATTAACGTTTGACGAACTTTTTGTTTGTTCAAACGACAAACAAAGGAGCAATGATGGAAAAACAACAATGGAGAAAGAAGTATTTAACAATTTTATCTGGACAGACAGTTTCCTTGATCGGAAGCTCGGCCGTTCAGTTTTCATTGATTTGGTGGCTGACCAACGAATCAAAATCAGCGATCATGTTGTCTTTAGCAGGACTTTTCGCCTATTTACCTCAAATGTTCTTAGGTCCTTTTGTCGGTGTCTGGCTGGATCGGCTGAAACGAAAATATGTGGTGATTTTTGCTGATTTATTTATGGGGCTTGTTGCATTTGTGCTGTCTATGTGGTTCTTATTGGGACGACCGGGCTTTGCTGTAGTGATCGTGGCGTTGTTCTTGCGGGCATTGGCAAATGTCTTTCACACACCCTCGATCCAAGCAATCATACCATTGCTGGTTCCAGAAGAGAAACTGGTCAAAGCCAACAGCTGGAACCAATTTTTACAATCTGGGGCGTTTATGCTGGGGCCGGTTTTAGGAGCTGCAATGTTCGCGGTGATGCCCTTGTGGCTGATTCTACTAACGGACTTGATCGGTGCATTGGCTGCCTCCTTCACCTTGTGGATTGTGGCGGTACCAAATATTGTTCGCAATGATGAACATCCGCAGCATTATTTTCAAGAGCTGAAGGATGGACTCAATGTATTTAGAGAAGATCCGCCGATGTTGGTCGTCATGATCTTTTCCTTTTGTATTATGATTTTCTATTTGCCGTTGGGCACACTATTTCCTTTAATGACAAATGTTCATTTTGGATTATCCGCCTGGTTTGCTAGTATGGTGGAGTTTTCTTACGCGGCTGGAATGATGATCAGTGCATTTCTGATTGGAATGAAAAAGGAATGGCGGGAAAAATTATTAGCAGCACAGTTGTCATGTGTCGGATTAGCCTTCACGTTTATCGGTAGCGGCTTAGCGCCTGCAAACCAAAACGGTTACTGGCTGTTTGTCTTTTTCTGTATTCTGATGGGCGGCGTGGGAAATCTGTACAATATTCCCTTTACGGCTTACCTGCAAGAAACAGTGGCACCAGAAAAACTGGGTCGGGTTTTTTCTTTGTTTGGCAGCGTGATGTCCGCCGCCATGCCTGTTGGTTTATTACTGGCAGGGCCTTTTTCAGAAAAGCTGGGAATCGCATGCTGGTTTTTGATTTCAGGAATTTTGACGCTATTCTTTAGCCTTTTATGTTTAGTGTTTTATCGCCGAGCGAAAGTGAAAAGCATGAGTAAATCAACGTAAGAGAATTTTTTATGTGATCTCTCTTATTGAGAAATTAGTGTTTATGAAAGCTATACAAGAAGCATCCTAGCTAAATCTGCTAGGATGCTTCTTCGTTATCATTTTATTTTTTTTCGACTAAAAAGCAGTAAGACAGTCGCGAGGAACAGAGTACAAATACCCGCAATAAGATAATTCGATACGATAGTTTCACCAGTCTTTGGTAATTTTGTGCTTGTATTTTTGGTAGTTACAGTTTGGTGACTAAGATTGTTCGATGATCCAGCAGGAGACACGTTATTATTTGAATCAGAAATTTTTCCTGTTGTGGATTGGCTGCTGGAATCAGTGCTCGTTGTTGGGGCTGAGGGCTTGCCAGACGTACTCGAATCGCTTGTTTCTGTAGTCGGTTTTGTTTCCGGCTGATAAACGTAGGTGACGATCTGCGTTTTATCACTAAAACTTCCTTTTGAATTTTTCGGCAATTGTTTTTCATCTAAAATATATCCCTTGATTGCTGGTTGATACTCTTTGCCGGAAACATCGAAGTCCGTGCCTAATTCACCCTTCACAACTTTTTCTTCATGGATTATTTTACCAGCTGGATCAACATATTTAACAATGACTGGTTGGGCTTTTTTTTCAGTGTCAATCACGGTAACGGTAGCTTTTACTGTAGCATGATCGCCCGTCCATATCCTATTTGGCACACGATTGTAAGTATAAGTGATCTCATATTTACCAACTTTGGTATTATCGACATCACCAACAACAGAAACATCTTCAAAGGTGATTGGATTTCCTTGAGGATCAGTTCCGCCGTCAAAATTATCTTCTGCCTTCCAACTTTCACCAACATAAATCGTAGAGTCATGCGCCTTTAATTCCGCGACGTTTCGTTGATAGACATAAGTAACGGTTTGCAGGTCGGCAGTTAAGCTGCCTTTTGCATTTTCCGGGATGCTCGTTTGATCGAGGCTATAGCCGGGAATAATCAACTGATAATCTGCTGTAGTTGTATCGTATTGGTCACCAACGTTTCCTTCGATTGTTTGAGGTGCATGGATATTGTCGCCATCCGCATCAACGTATTTGATCGTTACCCCAGGTGATGCGATAGTGTGTTGAACATTGAATTGATGCAAATAGGTTCCTGATGAAATGGCATAGAAAGTAAAGCGCTCAGGTTGATTGTATGTTCCAGAAGGATTATTCAAACGAGCGTTGTATTCAAAGGTTTGCAGCTGATCGAATTCTTCCTGTGACACCCCGGAAACAGTAATGCCTCCATCTGTTATTGTCAATCGGCTGCTGTCTAGCTGTACACCATTGAAATCAAGATAGGTCTGACTAGAACTATTTGACGTAGTGAATGGGGGAATATAGCCGTCATAATTAGTCATTCGATTTGGCATAATTGAAAATGGAATATCGATTGTTTGTTTATCTGCATCATAATTTAAGTCTTTAGCATTGATGTCTGTTGCAGGATCATTCCGTCCGGTATTTTGGCCAAAAGCAGCAAGTTGCGTCAAAGCAGGCATTTGATTTATCGGTCTAAAATCAGTAATACCACAAAATTGGACACGCAATTCATTCAATTTTTTTAAAACAGTGAGTGGTTCAATTGTTGTGATATTCATATTACTTTGGAAGACCAAAGATTCTAAATTGGTCATTTTAGTAATTTTGTCGTATACACCGTTAGTTACACTGCTTCCAGAAAGGTCTAAGCGAGTGATCGTCGTACCGAAATCAGGTACATTTTGGTCAGTGACATTCGTGCCCATCAAATAAACTTGTTTCAAATTTGGCAAGCCAGCTAATACAGAAAAATCACTGATTTGATTGTTTGAATTCATATAAAAATAATCAAGATTCGTAGCCAGTTCTAAACCTTTTAAACTAGCAATGGCACTGTCTGCGTTTTGGATATATAAACTAGTTAACTTGGACATATCCTCTTGAGTCAACGCTTCCTTTGTTTTTCCGATCGCCTTTGCGACGATTTCTTGTAAGACAGGATCAGGTATCCATGCATTGATGTCCGCAGCACGCGTTTCAGGTATACTCGGCGTTGAACTTGTTTCAGTTTGTAAAGGAACCATGGAGCTTTCAGTTGAATTCGACGTGCTGTTTGAACTAGCTGTTTCAGATTGTGAAGAGGATAAACTTACGTTATTTGTTGAACTAATAGACATGGGTGGTTCAGAGAAATTCGGAATAGCAGATTCACTGCTGTATGTCGTTGTTTCAGCTGTGACTTGGAGAGGGAGACTCAATACAGATCCTAGTATTATAGAACTCTTGATAAGTGAATATAATTTATTTTTCATAATTCAAATCCTTTTATAATTTATTGTGTGTAAATAATAAATCTTTTTTTAAGTATATAATGATCAATTTTTAATTAATAACTTTTGTTTTTTGAGCAATTTATTTTATTTAAATCAATTGTCGCAAAATCGACTTATTTTTGACGAAAGATTCTATGATCGATTTTAAATAAGTAGTATTTTGTGAAGATTAATATACATAAACTTGTTCGGTGAGATTTTTAAACAAACATAGTCTATTGAGCAGAAATAGCGGGTTAAGGATTCTCATAAAATGGCTAAGAAGCAATTCTTCACGTTGTTTAATGTTAAATATCAGATGATGGATAGGAGATTGATTTTGTGAGCGAGAGACACCAGTCTTTTTAGTTCTTTTCGCCGATGGTTGATATCTTTTTTATACTAGTGGAAGATTGTCTTGATTTACTTGGTTGTTAGAGATAGGAACCAAGTAAAATGCTATTCCAAAATCGAATTATAAATTTTTTGGGGTCGGTTCGTGTTTCAAGAAATGTTTAGGGTTATTACCTATTTCTTTGTATTTTTTACACAAATCAATAGACTTAAATCCTTCTATCTCATCTTATTAGATTTTCTGGAACAAATAATAGATTGTATCTGAATTTAGTTCGCACAATCTTCTCTAGGTGGCACTTGTGGATCTGAGTCAATACCTCCGACATGACTTGTGAGAGTTTTTTCGGGATTCCAGTGGGTGAACATCTTATCGTTTCGACCAGCCATCAAATAAAGATAAATATAGTTGTAGAGAGTTGTCCTTCTTGGAATCTTTTCAGGTGGAAAGAGATTCAGTTTTTGCTCGTCCTACCACGGCATCAAAGGATGGTTTTTCTCTTTTCATCTGTTGGTCGGCGTAGGCCATAAAATCAGGTGCAGCGCCCCATTTAGGTTGCTTAGTGCTATCCTAACGCGCTTTTTCATAGGCAGCTTGACCAGCCTAGGTGGAATAGATGAACGTTTCATATTCGTAACGCATGCCATTTTTTTCTGTAGCCAAATTAGACGAACAGTACCATTCTTCACTTCGATATGGATGGTCTGTGGTGCAGGACCTAGCTGTTTGACGATTTTTCGGTTTGATAACGGACGTTCTTGAGCTTTCAAGGCTTCGATTTGGCAGCGTTCCTCATAAGTTAGCTGTTTTCCTTTGTGTGTGAAATTATGGTATTCTCAATTTGCGTCATTGCGAATTCATCCTTTATTGATTGTGTAGGAGCTTCAATAATACATGAAATTTGCAAGGGCTCTTTTTTATTTTTCTAAGTGACTAAGTTTATTATAAAATCTGCTTGTTTTGAAATGAAAAAAAGTTAAAATTATCAAAAAAAGAATAAATTTTATGAAAAATGAGTTAAAATAGAAAAAGAAATAGGTACTTTGATGATACTATTAACTACAATGGCTAGAGATTAATCTTCATATTGGTATATAGACAATGATATCTATTAACTGTTCCAGTGTAGGAGGCAATAGTGAGAAAGAGAAATTCGAAAGTTTTTAATAATTTATTGATTGTATTGGGAACAATACTAATTTGTTTAGCGTTTGTAGCGCTATTTTACAAATATTATGATCTTCAAGGAGAAAATGACAAGAGGATGACTTCCACACATTCAAGTATCAAAAATGGAGAACTAACTAAATCAAAAGTAAATAAAAAAATTGATAGCTTAACTACTTTGAAATATACTTTTGAAAAAATAACTGTTGGGGAAGAAGATTCTGGATCTGGTGGGAGCAAAAAAAATGAAGTTAAAAATTTGCTTGGAAAACCAGATTCAAAAATAGAAGATTACAATGCAGGGGAAAAAGCGACTTCTTACTCCTGGAATTATTTTCCTTGGGATGATCCAGTAGTTTCAGTGATGATAACCTTTAGAAATGGAAAAGTAGTAGCTAAGTCATTAGATATTGCTAAAAAACATGAAGAAAGTATTCCTGGATTTTTAAACGAGTTTAATCAAATGATGAATGGACAAACTTATTCTAAAGAAGAGATAATAAAAAAATTGGGATATCCAACTTCAGAAATGGTATTAAGACATAGTAAACATCAATATGAATATTTTGTTTGGAGTGATTCTAATAAAATATTTTCTATAGAGTTAAAAGATGGAGAACTCAAAGAGCGTAAACAGAATGAGTACTAAAATATTATGAATCTATGTTAATAAAGTGGAGGCATTTATCGAGCGTTTCTCTGAAACTACGAAAAGAAATTCTGTCTAGTTGTAGCCGATTCAGTCAGTGTAAAGGTAGTGGAAAGATAGTATAGATTTTTGGAAGGAATAGGAGAATCCCGATTTAAAATGATAAGCGAAAAATTCAAGAGATAAATATGCGAGACTTAAAGTACGAAGTAAATATAACCTCGTACTTTAAGTCTCGCTACTTGATAGATAAGTGAAATCTAAATATAAACCTAACTCCGTGAAAACTGTGCTTCATACAACTTCTTATAAAAACCATCTTTTTCCAACAGCTCTTGATGACTGCCAATTTCAACGATTTGTCCGTGATCCAGCACGAGGATCTGATCAGCATTTTGGATTGTTGACAGACGATGGGCGATCACAAAGCTGGTATGATTCTTCATCATTGCCAAAAAGGCGCTTTGGATTTTTTGTTCAGTCAAGGTATCCACTGAACTGGTCGCTTCATCAAGAATTAGCATGGAAGGTTGACTGATCATCGTTCGAGCGATCGTCAGCAATTGCCGCTGCCCATCGGAAAGCTTAACACCAGCATCGCCTACAATCGTATCTAATTTATCCGGCAAGCGCATCACGAAATCATACATATAGGCATCCTTCAATGCTGCATAGATTTCTTCATCTGTTGCTGACTTACGGCCGTAACGCAAATTGGCTCGTAAGCTGCTATCCATCAACCAGGTTTCTTGCAATACCATGCCGAATTGCTGGCGAAGACTGTCTCGGGTTAAATGGCGGATATCCGTACCATCAATCGTGATCGTTCCTTTGTCTACTTCATAAAATCGCATTAGAAGATTAACCAGCGTTGATTTTCCAGCGCCGGTTTTTCCAACGATAGCGATGGTTTCACCCGGTTCGACAGTTAAATTGAAGTCTTCAATCAATGGCTGATCCTTTTGATAAGCGAAATCAACATGCTCGAAAACCACCTTTCCCTTTGCGGCAGTTAAGGTGAAGGCATCAGGATCATCGGCTTGTTCAACAGGTTCCTTCAATAATTCAAACGAGCGATCAAGACCGGCGATCGCAGTTTGAATCTGAATCGTGATTCCAGATAATTCAATAAAAGGCTTTGTAAACTGGCTGGAATAGATCGTGAAGCTGGAGATAATCCCGATTGTCACCCCGCTATCAGTTTTTAATGCTAATAAACCACCCACCAGGCCAACCATCAAATAGGCTAGATGATCGACAAAACGCGAGGAAGGATTGGTCAAGGAAGAAGCAAACTGAGCTTTTTGTCCCCGTACATAAAGCTCTTGATTCAACGCTTCAAAGTTTGTTTGATTTTGGTTTTCTCGTTGGAACGCTTTGACGATTTTTTGATTGCCGACCATTTCTGTAATGAAGCCAGAGATCGAACCGACTAATTGCTGCTGACTTGTAAAGTATTGCTGCGAGGTGCGAGCGACGATATAGGTAATCAAAAAGATGATCGGCGTTGCCACCAGTACAACGAACGTCAGCATTGGACTAAGATAGAGCATAAAAACTAAGGCGACTAGAACAACGGTCATGCCAGAGAATACCTGATTGAAGACCGCGGAGATAGCAGTAGAGATATTATCCATATCATTGGTAAAGCGGCTGACAATATCGCCTTTTGAGCTTTGATCGTAATAACTCAGCGGCAGTTTATTCATATGAGTGAAGGTTTCTTCCCGCAGTTTAGCCACTGAATCAAAGGCAACCGTGTTTCCTAATCGCTGAATAAAATATTGACTGATAACCGTTACTAAAAAGATGCCGACAAATAATTGAAGAATCTGAAAGAGTCGGGTAAAGTCAACGGAGCCTTGATTGACCATTTGATCGACAGCGACACCAATATAATAGGTCATCAACACAGAGGTGATCCCACTAGCGATTCCTAAAATAATTGCTGCAAACAATTCCTTTGAATAAGCCGCTAAATAAGGAATGAACAATTTCAATGAACGGAAAAAATTCTTTTTCTTGATCATTGAACAGCACCTCCTTCTGCTTGAGAATTGACCAGTTCCTGATACAGCTCAGATTCTTGCAATAGCTCTTCATGACTGCCTTGAGCCGCGATTTTTCCGTTATCCATCAAAAGAATTGTTTCCGCGTCTTGGATTGAGCGCAAACGCTGAGAAATAATTACTACACCACAATCAAGCTCGCGTTTCAGTGCTTGGCGCAAATCTAGGTCAGTCTGATAATCCAACGCAGATAAGGAATCATCTAAGATCAACAATTTTGGTTTGCGAATCAACGCGCGGGCAATTGTTAAGCGTTGACGCTGACCGCCAGAAAAATTCTTTCCATTTTCCAAGATCATGGTATCCAAGCCCTTTGGCAGGGTTTCAACAAATTCACTAGCCTGAGCGATGGCTAAGGCTTCCCAGCAATCTTCATCTGTGGCATCCTGTTTTCCCCATTGCAGATTTTCCCGAATCGTTCCACTAAAGAGGACAGCAGTTTGGGGTACAATCGCGATTTCAGAACGTAAATGATCCAACGACCAGTCTTTGACATTGCTCCCGGCAAAGCTGACTGCTCCCTTTGAAGCATCGTAAAACCGTGGGATCAAACTGATCAGGGTTGATTTTCCACTACCGGTAGCGCCAGTAATACCGAGAATTTTATTTTCCTGCAAAGTGAAGGAGACGTCCTGTAAAGCCAGACCAGATTTTTCTGTATAGCGAAAATCGACATGCTCAAAATCAATTAATGGTACTTGTTCGTTAGCATTTTGAACCGCGCCATCATCTTCTAAGGTCGTGTCAGTCGCAAAAACTTCATTAATCCGATTCGCAGAGGCCGCTGCACGAGTGAACAGTACTACTAGGTTAGAAACGACGATCAACGCTAAAAGCATTTGGTTCATGTAATTGATCAAAGCTAAGACCTGACCTTGTTCTAAATGTCCAACATTGACTTTAAAGCCGCCAAAATAAAGCAGCGCCACGACACCCACATTCATAATCAGTGTCGTACTAGGAGAAAGCAGGGCAGAGATGTTAGCGACCCGCTGATTTAAGCGGGAGATTTCTTCTGTTTCTTCATTAAAGTGAGCCGTTTCGGTATTTGTTCGGGCAAAAGCGCGAATCACTCGGACGCCGCTCAAATTTTGGGTCACCAATTGATTTAACTGATCGAGTTTTTGTTGAATTTTTCTATATAAGGGTACAGAATAATGGATAATCAAAAAGAGAATGAAACAGAAAAGCGGCAGCAGAATCAAGAAAATCAATCCCATTTGCCAATCGATATAAAAAGCCATAATGACCGAACCAATACTTAGAAACGGTGCTCGAACGACTAAGCGGATCAGCATCGCTAGAGCCCCCTGCATCTGATTGATGTCATTGGTCATGCGTGTGATTAAGGTATCTGTCCAAAAGCGATTCAATTCCTTATGGGAGAAGCTGTTGATTTTCTCCATCAAGCGATTTCGCAGAACCGTACCGAAGCCTTGAGAGGCGATCGAAGCATAATACTGGCAGATCAAAGCGCAGAGCAATCCGACGATTGACAAGCCCAGCATGGCGACAGTCATCTCAATTACTTTGCCTTGATCGTGGCGAGCAATGCCTTCATCTACTAATCTAGCCATAAATAAGGGTAGGATCAGTTCGAAGACAGCCTCTAAAAATTTGAAAAAAGGGCCAAGAATAATCTGCTTTCGATAATCTTTGGCATAACGTAAAAGCTGAAGCATATAAGTTCCTCCAATAGATAAAGTAAATAATCTGCAAAATAGGATCGCTTCTATTGTAACTTACTTGTCAATCAAGTCCGAAGAATATACTTGGAAATACCAGAAAACTTGTCTGCCAAGTAGAAAACGAGTCAAAGAAAAAGAGTGATAGAATTTCCCTCACTCTTTTTTGTCTTCTCTATTTTTGGATAGCTCACTGATTGTTTCTTGAATGAAATTCCTGCTTTGATTAGTAATAAACGGATCAATCACGACGACTGGATAATCTTTTGGTAGTCCTTCGGAAGAACCTGTTGTGATTAGGCAATCATAATTTTTTAATTCCTCTTTTAGGTTAGGCAAGCCGCCTGATAATTTTTCGAAATGTGTGATCGTGAAGTTGCCATAGACCTTTTCGGAAATCTGCTTTGCTAAAAAGGTCTCTTCTGTTGGAGATAAATCGGACAGTAACAGAACTTTTAGTGGCTGATCTTGACTGGCGAGCCATTCCATACTATACACTTCGGTTGTAATCAACAAATACATATAATTTTGAATAAAATCCTCTTCTTGATACATGTTGTGTCTTGAGACAAATCGTTCTACTAATTCCCGAATCTTTTGAACCCCTCGACGATAGACCTTTGATGCTTCTTGTACGAATACAGAACGATTGCGCCATAATACGCCAATGTACTTTCCATTTGGATCGCATAAGTAAAAATCATTGCATAAAACCGTCGCTATGTCTAATCGATTCAAGTTGCTGAGACGATTTCCCAGCATTTCATCAAATTCTTTCGCTAAAGCATAGTGCTGTGTAAATAACCGGCGATATCTTGGATTTTCTATCAGAGCGACATCTCGATGCAGTAGGCTGAAGACAATAGCGTCAGAAAAGGTTAACCAAAGTGCGTCTCGAACCATCTCGATTGTTAGTTCCAAGCCGACACCTTCTCTAAGTGCCTGCTTTAATTTTTTGTAGGCGAGTCCTGTTGGAAGAAGAATGGCATTTGTCCTTAATTCTTCCTTAGGGAACCTATGACCTCTTTTTAGTCGCCAAAAACTAATGTACATATTGTAAATCAGGCGTTTCTCGTACACATATTTCTCATGAATACAATTCATATCAATAAATTCTTGAACGTATTTTTCGATGATGTAGTAATGATCGGGCGGCAATTTAGGAAGAGTGCTTTCAAAGGCGCTTTGTCGTTCTGTGTAAAAACGATAATAGAAATTTCGAATCTCACCTTCGTTTCCTTCTATTCGCAGGGGACGATAGTGAAGCTGCATCCCTGCTTTGGTCAAGGTAGTTTCGATTTTTTTTAGGTAGCGTTGGGTATTAGATGAGCTTAAATATAGTTTTTTTGATAGTGCAGTAATATTTTCGCATTCTTCATACAGAAGCTCTTCGATAATTTGAAATTCAGGACAAGCATTTAAAAAATCCGCATAGATGACACCAAGGCTGATCGATTTATCCATGATAATTCGAAACAAGCCCTTCACTTTGACTATTTGGACGACATTTGGTTTTTCAGAATTGATCAAATCGATATCGTTCAATAGGATCGGCAGGGAACAATTTAACAGGCTTAATAATTGATCACTGGATAGACCATCTCGCCGGTAGTATAAATGCTCCAATAACAACAAACGACGTTTATTGCTGGTTCCTAAAGTTGTGCGAAAATCCATCGTCGTTCCCTCCTTTTTTTGAGCAAGTTCTTAAACAATTAGAAACTACAAGCTAAGTACAATCCTTTTTTTTGCGAAAATAATAAATTTACAATTTTTGACAGTTGAAAGTGATGATGATCGAAATAAAGATACGAATACGGTAACAATACCACTGTGATTAAAACGTTTTCTATATAAAAATGATATAGGGAGAAAGCGTTAAAAACAAGCGTTAATTGTAAATACTCTTAAAAATAAGTGTTTTTAGCATATTGAACACAGCTTTATACAAGTAGCTGCTCTAAGTTTAGACCTTAGCAGCGTCATTTGGTTTAAGACTGAATGGATAATGAACAAAATCTGCAAGCGATCTTTTGCCTATTATCAATGTGATTCATTTACTAGAATAGTTAAAAGTTGGAAAGGCAAGACGCTTTCTAAAGTTAAGCACAAGGCACATAGTGGAAGCTTTACCCATGAAACTAGCATTTTCTGACTATCCGTGGAATAATGAAAGCCAAGCATTCGTTTAATGGAGGAAGAAAATGGAAAAAATATTTACGATCATTGTGCTCTTATTTTTTTGCTATTCATTTATTGGTTGGTTATGGGAGACGATTTATTGCTCGATCAAGGCGAAACATTTCGTGTATCGCGGCTTTCTATTAGGACCAATCACACCAATCTACGGCTTTGGAGTCGTTGGCGTGCTTTATTTTATTGAACCCTATCAGCAGAATATCGTGCTCCTGTTTTTCTTAGCGCTGATTCTCGTGACCGCCTTGGAATATCTGACCAGCTTTTTATTAGAGAAAATTTTTCATCTGACATTATGGGATTATAAGGATGTTCCATTGAATATCAATGGACGGGTGGCCGTACCAGTCTCCATCTTTTGGGGAATTGCCTGTGTGTTTATTGTTCGCGTCTTAAATCCTTATTTAATGACTGTTGTTAGCAGCTGGCAGCAGCGCTTTGGAATTTTTCTACCAATGCTTCTATTAATGCTAACAAGTTTTGATCTAGGTTTTACCCTAGCGAACCTTGCATCATTGCGTCAGGCGATAAACAAGATGAGTGCTACGATCCAAGACAAGAAAGAACAGCTGCAAGCAGATCTTGGAGAATTAAAGGTAGCAGCAGAAGAACGTCGCCAGGGTTGGATGGCTGAAATCAAAGAACAGCCTGAGTGGCGTAAACAACTGCCAAGGCTGAATTTCCAAGAACGCCGCTTCTTGAATAGCTTCCCAAATATGAAATCGAAGGAAATAAAAAGCCCTTTAGCGGAAATTCGCCAGTTATCTAAAGAGCTGCGAAAAAATAATATTACAAAAACATGACAAAAATTAGTCCTTTCAAAGCTTGAAGGGACTATCTTTTTTATGGTGTCTAGGGAAAATAAAACAAATGTTACTAAAACATGTTTCGTTTTGTAATGAAATGTAATGTTGGTGAAACAAAAAGTCCGTCATTTTCTCGTATAATAACTGAGGGTAAATAGAAAGGTGGACTTTTAAGTGAGAAAGCAAACGTTTGGGTTCGTTGCCACGCTATTGTTGGGTGCTAACGTACTTTTACCAGTCTTTGCACAGGCAGAGTCACTGAATGAGTTAGATAAAAAAGAATCCGCAATCGCTCGACAAAGTGATAAAATCAGCGGAGAATTACAGATCGCACTGAATGATGTCAACGAAAAATATCAAGAAGTTAACGATATTCGGACAAAAATCAGTGAGAATGAAGCAGTTTTGGAAAAGACCAAAACAGATATCGTGGAAACAGAAAAGAAGATTGAACAGCGTAAAGAAGCAATTGCAGAGCGGATGAAAACTGCTCAAGTCAATGGTATGACGGATCGTTCGATTAATGCATTATTGGAATCAAAGGATCTTGGCGAGTTTTTGAATCGTGCCTTTGCGATGTCCGTTATCCAAAATGCAGAGAAAACAAAAGTTGCTAGTCTAGGCGAGGCCAAAGACAAATTAACCGAATTAAAAGCAACACAAGAAAAAACACAAGCCCAATTAAAACAAAATAGTCAAAGTCTGGAAGCTGAAACGACGAAGTTAGATGAAAAAATGGCCAACTTAAAGCAAGAGTTAGCCGATAATAAAACTAGCTTAGAAAAAATCAGCCAAGACAAAGAAGTAGAAAAGGCCCGCCAAGCTGCTGAAAAAGCACAAGCGGAAAAAGCGGAGAAAGAAGCCAAAGCAGCCGAGGCTGCAAAAGCGGCGGAAGCCGAAAAAGCTTCAAAAGCTGCGGCAGCACAGGCACAAGAAAAGGCGAAGGCTGAAGCGTCATCGCAAGCCTCTGCACAATCGTCAAAACCAGCTGCATCAGCGTCAAGTTCACAACAAACAACACAAACAAGCGAACAACCAAAACAAGAACCAGCGCAACCAGCACCAAGCACACCGACGACATCTGGTCGTACGATGCAAATGGAATCAACGGGTTATTCATGTGCAGAGTCAGTGAATACATTCTTTACAGCGATGGGAATCGACTTACGTCAAAATCCACAGGTTGTAGCTGTTGATCCAAGTGTCATTCCATTAGGTTCAATGGTAGAAGTATCTGGCTATGGAATTGCAATCGCCGGTGATACCGGTGGTGCCATCAAAGGGAATATTATTGATGTCCATTTTCCAACAGTTGAACAATGTATCCAATGGGGACGTCGTTCAGTAACTGTGACCGTTATTAGTTAAGACAAGTGAAGCACCGTTTGAGATCATAGGATTTCAGACGGTGCTTTTTTTGCGTAATCAGCTATTTAAAGAGATCCATGGACAATTTATCAACCGTGTCAAAAGCCTTCATTATTAAACTACAAGTTACTTTAGCAGAAACTGTTAAATCAAAAGTATAAAAAATCGACTAAGCTGACTGACAGATCTCGGAAACACTTGTATAAAATTGCTTTATGTCTACAAATAAACACGCGATCTGCATATTTTTATGGAGAAAAGGTAAGAAGGGTATTTTTAGACTTATAGGATGAAATGAGGTTGAAGAGTAAAATAAAGTGTTTACGAAGAATAGTTGGTTGATAAATCTGCGGTAAATAGGGATACAGATTATCCATTAGAAAATACAGATATCATTAGTATTACTATTATTAAATCAGAAAATCGTCATAATAATAATGAAAATCAGAACTTTATAATTCACAATCATCTTTTGGATTGACAAAGAAATTATTGAGTAATCACTTTAGTAAAACATTACACTAGTTATGTATATTTTCTATACAGGAATACTTATTATGCCTGTATTGCTTAGAATCATTCTATCTTATCATGTATACCTTATTGAGAATATGTATCAATTTTAGTTATAATAAGAAACTTTATCGTTCCCTGAAGTAGCCTTTTTCAATATTTTAGCAAATGAAATATTTAACATTAGTTCAAAAATCTTGTATCGTAATATGTGTAGAATGACTCGTGTTACTTAATAACTTAAATTGAAAAACAGAAGGGTGAATGTAAAATGATTAAATTGTATACGTCAGCTAGTTGTACATCATGTAGGAAAGCCAAAGCATGGTTGAGAGAAAATGGATTGGCATTTGGGGAAAGAAATATAATGTCGAATCCTTTGACAAAGGAAGAAATCAAAGAAATTCTTACGATGACCGAAACAGGAACAGATGAAATTATTTCCACGCGTTCAAAGGTCTATGAAAAATTAGACGTTGATTTCGATGAGCTATCTCTAAGCGAATTGGTCGATATCATCGAAAAATATCCAAGTTTATTGAGACGTCCGCTTGTTTTTGATGAAACGAAATTCCAAGTCGGTTACAACGAAGATGAGATCCATCAGTTTATTCCGAGAGAAGTTCGCAGAGTGACTTCGAAGAAAATGGCTAGAGTCTTGCTTTACATGGATTTGCAAAAAGAAAGTCTTGTATAAAGACATAATTATAGATAAATCCCCATCCCGTTCTTTTTTGTTGGTAGGAACAGGGTGGGGATTATTTTGCGAGTTAAGCTTTTCGCAGTTTATTCGGTATGAAATGTAGATAGAACTTTTTAGCAAAATAATGGACAAGCAGTTTAGCTTAATCGTATGCGCACGAGAATAAAATCATTTTTCGCGCTTTTGGAAAAATGCTTCTTATCCTAATGAAATAGCTGCGAGTTAAGCTTTTCGCAGTTTATTCGGTATGAAATGTAGACAGAACTTTTTAGCAAAATGATGGACAAGCAAGTTTAGCTTAATCGTATGCGTATGAAGATAAGAATTATTTTTCGAGCTTTTGGAAAAATGTTTCCTATCCTATGTGCGAACTGTTTGACGAATCAAATGGTCAAAGGCGCCAAGAGCGGCGGTAGCTCCAGAGCCCATTGAAATAATGATTTGCTTATAGGCGCTGTCTGTACAATCACCTGCGGCAAAAATCCCTTCTACATTGGTTGCGCCATGTTTGTCTACTAGAATTTCGCCACGATCGCTCAAGGCGACTGTATCGGCTAACCACTCAGTATTCGGCATTAGACCAATCAAGATGAAGACCCCTTCAACATTCAAGGTATGTTCTTCATTTGTTAGACGATCCGTATACGTCAATGCTTCAACGTGAGAAGAACCGGTGATCTCCTTCGTTGCTGCATTGGTAATTACCGTGACATTCGACAATGAATAAAGCTTTTCTTGCAACACTTGATCGGCCTTTAGTTCAGGAAGAAATTCCAGTACATAAATATGTTTCGCTAATCCAGCTAAGTCAATGGCCGCTTCAATCCCTGAGTTTCCGCCACCAATCACCACAACTTCTTTATCTTTGAACAATGGGCCATCGCAATGCGGACAATAAGCGATGCCTTTGTTCTTAAATTCCTTTTCACCAGGAACATTGATGGCACGCCAGCGAGCACCTGTTGAAAGAATCGCTGTTTTTGTCGTTAAATGAGCACCATTTTCTAATTCAACTTCGATCAAATCCTTCTTCTGAATGGATTTGGCACGTTGTCCTTTCATGATATCTACATCATATTGTTTCACGTGTTCTTCCACTTGACGCATTAATTGCGGACCTTCCACGTAAGGCGTGCCGATCACGTTTTCGATTCCCAGCGTTTCTAAGACTTGACCGCCGAAGGTATCCACGACCATTCCGGTCTTGATTCCTTTACGAGCAGCATAAATTGCTGAGCTAGCACCAGCGGGACCGCCCCCAATGACTAAAACATCAAAGGTTTCTTTATCGGTGAATTCATCCGCGCTCAAAGGTCCGCTGACTTTTTCGGTAATCTGTTCGATCGTCATTCGACCGCTATCAAATTCTTCATAGTTTAGAAAAACAGTCGGTACGGCCATGACTTCTTTTGCATCAACTTCTGCTTGGTACATCCCACCTTCGATCATGGTATGCGAAATCTTTGGATTCAACACAGACATAATGTTCAACGCTTGGACGACATCCGGGCAGTTATGACAGGTTAGGCTGACATAGGTTTCAAATGCTAACTCCCGATCAATCGATTTGATTTGTTGGATCAGCGCATCATCGATCTTTGGTGCCCGCCCGCTAACTTGCAGTAAAGCTAGAATGAATGAAGTAAATTCGTGTCCCATTGGTAAGCCGGCAAAGACGATTCCGCTAGCATCTGCGCCCACCTGATTAATCTCAAAGCTTGGTGTCCGTTTTAAGTTCTTGGTTTCGATCAAAATCTTATCATCCATCGCCGCGACTTCAGTCAAGAAATCTTCTACTTTTTTCGACTCTTCAGATTCATCCAAACTTGCTGAAAAAACGATTTTTGATTCTAATAAGGCTAAATATTGTTTTAGTTGTTCCTTCGTTTCATTATCTAACATAGAAACACCTTAAATCTTGCCGACTAAGTCAAAGCTTGGTTTCAGCGTTTCACCGTCTTCTTTCCATTTAGCAGGACAAACTTCACCTGGATGTGTGCGAACATATTGCGCTGCGCGAATTTTGTCGATCAAGCTGCTGGCATCACGGCCAATACCGTCAGCATTGATTTCCATTGCTTGGACAACGCCGTCTGGGTCAATGATGAAGGTACCACGCTGTGCCAAACCTGCTTCTTCATCTAAAACATCAAAGATACGTGAGATATGATGAGAAGGATCGCCGATCATGGTGTAGTTAATCTTACCGATCGCATCAGATGTATCGTGCCATGCTTTGTGAGTGAAATGAGTATCTGTTGAGCAAGAATACACCTCAACACCTAACTCTTGTAATTTTTCATATTGGTCTTGTAAATCCTCTAATTCTGTTGGACAAACAAAAGTAAAATCTGCTGGATAAAAACAAACAACGGACCATTTGCCCTGTAAGACTTCTTCAGAAACCTCGATAAATTTTCCTTGACGATAGGCTTGCGCTTGAAACGCTTCAACTTGTTTTCCGATTAATGACATAGATGTACCCTCCTGTTTAATAGTGAGAAAATATTCTCGTAATTGATAAAAGAAAATCTGAAAAAGCTAGTATTGATCTTCTTTTATTTAAAATAATTATAAACAGAAAACAATTACATTGTAAATGCTTTTTTCGCATATTTCTGAAACTATTTACCCAAAAAAGCGAAAGAATATAGAAAAAAAGATTTTTTGCAAGTAGGGTCTTTTCATTCATAAGCAATCAAAGTAAGGGAAAAGTGATTGCACAGTAAGCGAAGAACCGCCATAATTGAGGAAAAGTAAAGTGGGTGAGAAAATGAAGCGGGTACTTTATTTTCTTTCGTTGGTACTAATAGTATTATTCTGGTGCGGCACAGTCCAAGCAGAGAATATCTATGTGGAGGATCATGCAAATATCCTGTCCTCCGAAACGAAAGAACAAATCTATCAATACAATCAAAAATATAAAGAATTAGAGCTACGTCCTCAGCTAGCCGTGGTAACTTTGGAACAACTGCCGGCTGATCAGTCGATCGAGAGCTTTGCCAATGAGAAGTTCAATCAACTGAGAGTTGGGGATAAAGAGTATGATTCTGGAATCATGTATGTGATTGCAGTAAAGGATCGTAAACAACGGATTGAAGTAGGCTACGGTCTGGAAGGGGATATCACTGATGCCTTGGCGATGGATCTTATGACGGAAGAAGCAAAGGACTATTTTCGCGGGGAAAATTATGATGAAGGGATCAAAATCGTTACAGGTAATATTAATCACATTTTAATAGGAAGAAAAACGATCAAGGATTTTAAACCAGGGTTCTTTGAAAAACATTTTGCAGGTAAAAGTGCTTGGGAAATTATCCGCAATTATGTATTTCCAGCACTGGTCGTGATAATGATCCTTTATGCTTTTTTAGAGACGCCATTGGTGAAGCTTTACATTTATTGGAAAGCTCGCAGAGAATTTTCCGCTGAGCTGAAGAAGGATTTAGTGAAGGAAGATCCGAGATTTCAACGCTATTCGGTTAGAAAAATGATTCATAGTAAAGAGCCAGAAGTAGTGATTGCTAGAGAAAAAATCGTAAAACGCTATAAGCGGTTGAAAAATAAAAAGCCGCTATATTACCATTTTTGTTACGCCTTTGGTGCTTTGAAGTTCATGGATTTATTTACGAAGAAAAAGAAAGAGATGAAACGCTACTCCGTCTATTATCACCATAAAGATTTGTGGAATGAGGGCAGCCCCAGTAGTGACAGATACGGCAGTGGAAGCTCTTCTAGCGGCGGAGATTCATTTGGCGACGGCAGTTCTGGCGGTGGTGGCGCAAGTTCAGATTGGTAAAACTGTTGAGGAATATTCCTCAGCAGTTTTTTTCATAAAAAATTGGTTTGAAATGTATCAAATATATTTCAACTGTGACGAAAATAAAGGAATCAATTATTTGTGGTGCCCAAATAGTTCCAGCAAACCCATTCTTATTTAAATCGATAGAGAAGTCTAATACAAATTAATTATAATATACAAAAATACTTTTAATTCTTTTATATTTTTTTGAAATAAATAGTGTATATAATATTATATACACTATTTAAATAATCATTGATATTGTAGCCTTTCTGAACTATAATAATAGCGTTGATTGTGTTTTTTAAGTTAGAATAAAATGACTGTGCAATCATACAAGTGAATAAATAAACAAAAAGTCGTTGTAATCTTATTGGGTTTTTGTTGTATAAAAAACAAAATCGAAGCGTTGGTGTAATAAAGAAGTAATTATCTTGTTTTTTTAATGAGAGAAAAGAATAACGTAATTTCACGCATAATGTAGCACTAATTGAAAGGGTAAAAGGGAAGCAAACAAGATGAAAAGTTCTTTTTCTTTATAAAAAACATTGAAAAAAGAAGATGAAATTTCTAAAAGGAAAGCCTTTCATGTCAAGCGTATTTGATATAATGTGGCTGCAATTTAAGGGGATTAACCGAAGAGTTTAAAAGTAAATTTTAGGGAAGTTGAGGGGCTTATGGAACAAACAATCAGTGTCAAACAATTATTTGAACTACTAAGGAAGAGGATCGGATTGATCATATTAGGAGGACTAGCAGGCCTTTTGATTTCAGGTCTATTAGCCTTTTTCATTTTAACGCCGAAATACAGTTCACAAGCACAGTTAGTAGTCACATTGCCGCAAACAGAAACAACCAATGCTAATGACGTGAATACCAACTTGCAGATGATCAATACATATAAGGATATTATTACCGGAGATTTGGTAACTAAGGAAGTATCAGAGAAATTAAGTTCTGAGTACGGATTGAAAATGAGTACAAATGATTTGAAAGAAACAATTAAAGTCGAACAAAATCAGAACTCACAAATGTTTTCAATTATAGCAACGAGTAATAGTCCAAGAGCGGCAGCAAATATTTCAAATACGACTGCTGAAATATTTAAAGCAAATGCAAAAGACGTATTAAATGTCGATCGTATTTCAATTATTTCACAAGCAGTAGCAAGTAGTGATCCAGTCTTTCCGAATAAGAAGTTGACAATTGCTGTTGGGTTATTAATTGGGTTGATGATAGGGGTCTTTCTAGCAGTCGCTCTTGAATTACTGGATCGTACAGTAAAAGAAAGTAAAACATTAACAGATGAGTTTGGTTTGACGCTTTTAGGAAATATTCCAGAGTTAACGCAAAAAGAATTGAACGCTAAAATTCGTCGTGAACCAGCGCCGACAATCACTAAAAGAGAAGTTCCTAAAAAAGAAACAGACATGACTCTTGATCGTCGCAGACGGAAACGGGTCTAGGAGGTAACTATGGCTAAAAGAATGAAACAATCAGATGTGGCTCAGGCAGTTAGCCTGATCACTTTAGTAGATAAAAGTTCACCCGTATCAGAACGCTATCGTACGATTCGTACAAACATCCAATTTGCATCTTCCGCGGATCGTCAAATCAAAACCTTAGTAATCACTTCTTCAGGACCAGAAGAAGGAAAATCAACGACAGCAGCGAATCTGGCAGTGGTGTTTGCTAATTCTGGTCAAAGTGTTTTATTAGTGGATGCGGACATGCGGAAAGCAACAGTACACAAAACCTTTCTATTAAATAATGGTGTGGGTTTAAGTAATGTTTTAAGCACGGACATGAATGTGAGTGATGCGGTTCAACGCAGTGTTGTTCCTAACCTGTATGTGATGACCAGTGGACCAAAGTCACCCAATCCATCAGAACTATTAGGTTCAACTCGAATGGATCAATTGGTCAGGGAATTGAGAGCTGATTATGATTTTGTGATCTTTGATATGCCGCCGATCGTAGCGGTAACCGATGCCCAAATCGTAGCCTCTAAAGCCGATGGCACAATGTTAGTAGTACGTGAAAATGTCACGCGTAAGGATTCATTACAAAAAGCCCGTGAACTTCTATCAATGGTCAATGCCAATGTATTAGGCGCTGTTTTTAATGGCAGCACCGATGCAAATGATCAAGGCTATTACTATTATGGTACCGATAAATAGTATAAGAAGGTGAACAGTTTGATTGACCTACATAGTCATATTTTACCAGGGGTAGATGATGGTGCTCAAACGATTGAAGATAGTATCGAAATGGCAAAAAAAGCGGTGAGTCAAGGAATCACACACTTAATGTGCACACCGCATCATAATAATGGAAAGTATTCCAATCCTGCTCAGCAAGTGATCACTAGGGTCAACCAATTGCAAGCAGTATTGGATCAAGAGGATATTCCACTTACCTTACTAGAAGGACAAGAAGTACGGATTACTGGGGCACTTTTAGAAGACATAAACAATCAAGAAATCTTGTTTACTGATCTGGATAATACTTACATCTTAATTGAGTTTCCTTCCGGTGATGTACCAGAATATTCAGAACAACTTTTCTTCGAGTTAATGAGTCGTGGTCACGTACCAGTAATTGTTCATCCAGAAAGAAACGCGATTTTTCGAAAAGAACCAAATCGTTTAATACCATTTTTGCAGATGGGCGTGCTTACTCAATTAACGGCTCCAAGTATTGTTGGTGTATTTGGAAAAGATATTCAGAAAACCGCGAAGCAAATGCTGAAGCACAATATGCTTTATATGGTTGCTTCTGATGCACATAATTTAAGACACCGAACATTTTTGATGAAAGAAGCCTATGAAGAAATTCGTAAAATCGGTGGAGAAAGAATGATTGAAGAGATGCAGCAGATGGCAAAAGATTTGGTGAATGGTGATGAAGTTGTCAGACCGGAATTTATGATTATGAAGGAATCACGCTTCAAATTCTTTAATTAATAGTTTGTTTGGGGGAGCTTATTATGAAAAGTGAAAAAGCTTTTGGGGATGTGAATATTTTGAAGACCAAGTCTCCTGTAAAGAGAGAAGGCTCTCAATTAATTTGGGTAGATAAAGAAAAAATTCAGAAGCAAAAAGGATACGATTTCGTTAAACGACTCATTGATTTTTTTGCAGGAATTGTTGGAATCATGGTGCTCTCTCCGATTATGCTGTGGATTGCTTATAAAATACATAAGGATGAGCCGGGGGCTCCGGTAATTTTTGCGCAAAAACGTGTCGGACGAAATGGAAAATTATTTACCATGTATAAGTTTCGTTCGATGTGTGTAGATGCAGAAGAAAAACTAGTTGGATTAACTGACAAAAATGAGATTAAGGGTGCTATGTTCAAAATGAAAGAGGACCCGAGAGTTACTGAATTTGGAAAATTTATCAGAAGAACAAGTCTAGATGAGCTTCCACAACTACTTAATGTTATTAAGGGTGATATGAGTTTAATTGGACCAAGGCCGCCTTTGCAGAGGGAAGTCGCTGAATATACGCAGTATGATATGCAACGATTATTAGTGAAGCCAGGTTGTTCAGGACTATGGCAAGTCAACGGACGAAATGACGTACACTTTGACGAAATGGTACAATTTGATATTGATTATATTCTGAAAAGAAATATTTGGTATGATATTTCTTTAATATTTAAAACAGTTAAAGTAATGATTAAGCCGGATGGGGCGTATTAAGGGGTTTTTTTGTGAAAGATAAAAAGCAGCATGTCTATATAATTGGTTCAAAGGGTATACCAGCAAAATACGGTGGTTTTGAAACTTTTGTGGAGAAGTTGACTGAATATCAAGTGGATAGTAATATCCAATATCATGTTGCGTGCATGACTGAAAACTCAGCCAAATCAGGTATTACTGACGAGCAATTTGAGCATAATGGCGCAAAGTGCTTTAATATTGATGTTCCTAGTGTTGGACCCGCAAAAGCGATTTTTTATGATATAGCAGCTTTGAATTATGCTATCAAACTAGCAAAAGAGAATCAAGATAGCCAACCAATTTTTTATATTTTAGCTTGTCGGATTGGTCCTTTTATAGGAATTATGAAAAAGCGAATTGAGGAGATTGGTGGGAAACTATTTGTAAATCCAGATGGACATGAATGGCTTCGAAAAAAATGGAGCTACCCAGTTAGAAGATATTGGAAAATTTCTGAGAAACTAATGGTGAAGCATGCGAATCTACTGATTTGTGATAGTAAAAATATTGAAAAATTTATTCAAAAAGAGTATTCAAAATTTACTCCAAAAACTACTTATATTGCTTATGGAACAGATATGACAAAAACTTCTTTATCTACCAATAGTAAAGTTGTTAGAACTTGGTTTGAAGATAAATGTATTAAAGAGAATAATTATTATTTAGTAGTTGGGAGATTCGTTCCTGAAAATAATTATGAGATAATGATTCGTGAGTTTATGAAGAGCAATACGAAAAAGGATTTTGTGTTAATAACAAATGTTGAAAAAAATAAATTTTTTGAGAAATTAAAACGTGAGACTCAATTTGAATCTGACCAACGAATTAAATTTGTCGGTACTGTTTATAATCAAGAGTTATTGAAATATATTCGGGAGAATGCTTTTGCTTATCTCCATGGTCATGAAGTTGGAGGTACTAACCCTTCTTTACTTGAGGCAATGGAATCCACAAAGGTGAACTTATTACTAGATGTTGGCTTTAATCGAGAAGTTGGTCGGAATTCTGCTCTTTATTGGAAAAAAGATGGAGGGTTAAGTTCTCTCATTTCTAGTTTGGATTCTAAAAATGAAAGTTCAAATATACTGAATAATCTAGAGGATAATAGTTTTTTAAAAATAGAGTTTTCATGGAATAGAATTATTTACTTATACGAACAATTAATTGGTACCATTTAATACACTATACTAATTTTTAGATCATTAGGAGACAAAGAATGGAAAAAAATAATCAATTGAGAGCACTTCAACTTTTAGAATTGGAAGCATTAACTGAGTTAAGAAGTTTTTGTAAAAAAAATAAAATGGATTTCTTTTTACGTGGAGGAAGCGTAATGGGAGCTGTAAAGTACAAAGGTTTTGTACCATGGGATGATGATGCTGACATAGCAATTCCAAGGAAAGATTATGACAGACTAATTGAGTTAACTTCTAAAACGAAATGGTCAACAAATTTTTATATACTTAGCTACAAAGAAAATCCTGAAATACATTGTTATTTTCCAAGAGTACTACTAAAAGAGGAAGTTAGAAAAAAAAGAGGACTGCCTAAAAATAACAAGTTGGGTTTGACAGTGATTGATATTCTTCCAATTGATGGTACTCCTAATTCATCTATTAAGAGGAATATCTATTACTTCTTAACTTACATGTATCGAGCTTTAGCTGGGGTTTGGACAATGGATGTCGAAGAAACTGTAAATATGCATGACTCCAAAAAACGTATGATTCTTAAATTTTTAAGGAAAGTTCGAGTAAACAAACTTTATTCGCAAGTAAGTATATATAATAAATTAGATAAATTATATAAAAAGTATTCTATTGAGAAATCAAATTATATTGGAACTATTACGGGATCTCTTTATAAAAAGGAAATTCTATCAAAAGAATTTTGGGGAAATGGAGTAGAAATGGATTTCGAAAACCAAAGATTTTTAGTTCCTAGCTATTATGATGAGTATTTGAAGCAACTTTACGGAGAAAATTATATGATTTATACACCGAGTTCAGAAGAACAATATGCAAAGAAACATGTTAAGTAATTCCTATATTTTGTAGAATTATTTTGTCGTTTTAATTGCTTTAGGAGGTTTTTTTTTGGTTTGTTTTATAATATTACACTACGTTGCAAAAGAAGAGACTGTATCTTGCGTGAATAGTATCCAAAGGTTAAAAGGTGAAAAAAAAATTATTATTGTAGATAATGCATCACCAAATGATTCCGGAAAAGATTTGGAACGCGCATATAAGAATGTAAATAATGTGGATATAATTTTATTGGCTAAAAATGTTGGTTTCGCAAATGGAAATAACGCCGGTTATATATATGCCAAAGAAAAGTATGCCCCTGATTATATAGTCATTATGAATAATGATATTCAAATTAAACAAATTGATTTTATCAGTAAAATAAAGCATATTTTTATTTCAGAACAATATGCTGTTTTAGGCCCAGATGTATATGCAACGTCTTTAGATATTCACCAAAGTCCCAAAAGATTAGAACACTATACTTTAATAGAGGTAAAAAAATTATTAGATATCTATGAAAAAAAAATCAAAAAAAAGAATATAACTAGGCTGAAGTGTTTTCTAAAAAAATCGAAGATACTAAAGCGTTTTGTGTATAACCAACGTATTAAAAATAACTATGTTGATCATAAGAAATTATATTATAATGTACCATTACATGGCTCGTGTTTTATTTTTTCAGAGATTTTCATTAAACAAAGAAATAAGGCATTCTTTGAGGGGACATTCATGTATTATGAATCGGAAATTTTAGACTATGAATGTCAAAAAGAGGGATTAAAAACTATGTATACGCCCGAGATACAAGTTTTACATAATCATAATGTTTCGACAAAGGCAACTTTTAAATCTAATATAAAGAGAACTGAATTTATGAATGAATGTATTCGAGATTCTTTGGATTCTTTTTTACGTTTGTTAGAAGGTAGATAAGTTTGAAACTCTATAAATTTGAATCATGGAGGTAATATGCTGATTTTTATTTTGTTTATAATTGAAATATTTCTAATATTTCTGATGCTGAGTATCACACAAAATGATATTTTCAGACCATCCATTTTAATGATTTCAGTTTTTGCTCTGAGTACTTTTTTTGCATTGTTAAATGTTTTTAATTGGAATATTAATTATTCGCAAAAAGCTTTTGGAATTATTATACTTGGTTTTTTAGTCGCGATCTTTGCAGATTATTACATGTATTATCTGCACAAAAATTTACGTGGAGAGCCTCAAGATTTAAAAGTCTTATTAGTCGATCATTGGAAAATTTTCGTAGTTATATTATTCGAATTAATTTCTATATATTTATATTATCAGGAAATTAAGAGATTAGCGGCAATTGGAGGATATGTAGAGGGTGCAAATTTATTATGGCACTTCAGAAATGTAACTTCTTATGAGGCCGAAGCTTCAATCAATGGATTAGTAAATTTACTTATTAGAACCACTGATGCCTTTGGTTATATATTTACTTTTGCTCTAATACAAAATTATTTAAGTAAAAAGATAAGGTTGAGTCAGTATATTATATATATTGTTCCAGTTGGTTTATTTGCTTTTAAAGTTCTTATGGGTTCAGGTAGACAAGAATTACTAAAATGGGTAGCTTTTTCTTTGATTGTAAGCTATCTACTTTATCAATATAGAACTGGATGGTCTAAAAGTGTATCATTCAAATATATAAAAAGAGGTTTTATTCTAATCCCTATTGTACTTATTCTATTTTATCTCGCTACTAATATTATTGGGAGAGGAACAACACGAACATTCTTTCAATACATATCAACTTATGCGGGTGGTTCAATTCAACATTTTAATCAATATGTTACTAATCCTCCTTTAGTTGTAGAAAATCATTTTGGTGCCGAGACGTTTCCGGGGATATATTCATTTCTTAATAGATTTGGAATAACAAATTATACCCGAAGTGTTCATCTTGAGATGAGACAATTAGGGATAACTCAAGGGAATATATATACTTTTTTCAGAAGACCATATCACGATTTTGGACTTATTGGTATGTGCTTAATGACTTTTTTTGTTATTCTATTTTTTTCTGGTTGGTATTCTTCCTTTAAAGGAAAAATTTTAAATAGAAAAACTAATTATTCAATTATTTGCTATAGTTACTTGGTCTATTGGATAATACTTTCATCTATAGAAAATTATTCTATTGGCATAATTTCGATAGGAACTGTAATAACTTTGGTCATCTTTAAGATTGTATATATATTTTTGTTCAGTTTTTCATTTAAAAAAGGGATCATTACTTTTAAGAGTATGGAATAGTACTTCTAAGTTATGGAAGAAAATACACCCTATTAAAATATTATGAAAATTAGTAGAAAAGAGGTTTCCTTGAACAGTAAAGCAAAGAATTTAATAAAGAATATTAACTACACTGTAACAGCCAATTTTTTTGTCTTAGGGATTTCTGTTTTACTAAATTTATTTGTGCCCAAATTTATTGGCATCAAAGAATATAGTTATTGGCAAATCTATGTTTTTTATTCTTCGTATGTTGGCTTTTTTCACTTTGGATGGTTAGATGGTATATATCTAAAGATTGGCGGAGAGGAATATAGTGATTTAGATCACGATAATTTAGGTAGCCAGTTTTGGTACTTGTTTATATTTGAAAACATTCTTTCTATAGCTATGATAATACTGATATTTTTAATATCTAACTCGCCTACTAAGATTATTATTCTATCTTTGACGGCCTTGGTTTCAGTTATAAGAAACTGTAATACATTCATTCTTTACGTTTTTCAGTCTACCAATAGAATAAAAGAATATGCTCAAATATCTCGTAATGATAGATATTTTTATGTTCTCTTCTTAAGTATATATATTATTCTTGGTGGAAATGATTATATAGTAATGATTGTATTAGATATAATATCTAGAATGTTAGTTACTGTGTGGGGAGGTATCAAACTTAGAGATACATTGTTCCATAAACCTATGAACATCCAAATTATCAGTCGTGAAATATTAGATAATATAAAAATCGGAAGTAATTTAATGATATCTAATATCGCTGGAATGTTTATTATAGGGATTTCTAGAGTTTTAGTTGAGTTCAAATGGAATATTGAAGTTTTTGGTAAGTTGTCATTAACACTTAGTATATCTAATATGTTCATGACTTTTATCAATGCTGTTGGAATAGTTATGTTTCCTCTATTAAGAAGAACTGATACAAGTAAGTTAACTGAATTATATGAAAATCTTAGAAATATATTTGTACCCGTATCCTATTGTGCGCTAATTTTTTTTCTTCCTATAAAAAGAATTCTTGGGATATGGTTACCCTTATATAAAGATAGCCTAGTTTTTATGGGAATTCTTTTTCCTATGATTATTTATGAGGGTAGAATGTCATTATTAGTATCTACTTATCTAAAAACAATTAGAAAAGAAAAAATAATACTTTTGGCAAATTTAATATCTTTATTTTTTTCACTAATTTTATCAATTATTACAACAATACTTTTGAATAATCTTCTATTAACGGTAGGGATAATCGTTGCAAGTTTAGCATTAAGATGCATTGTTGGAGAATTATTATTAGTAAGATTACTAAATTTGAAATTAAAAAAGAAACTAATTTTTGAAACGCTTTTAACTTTAGCTTTTATTTTTGGAAATGTATTTTTGAGAGATCTTATTGGATTTTTATTATATGTTCTTATCTTTATTATCTATGCTGTGTATAACTTTAGTTCCTTCGAGTGTAGTTTAAAAAGAATCATTACTGTTTTTAAATCATGAGAATAAATAATATTAAAAGTGAGTTGAACTGAATGTCAGAAAAGAAAAAACGCAAGCGTGAAGGTGTGAAACGAGCAAGTAAATCAAAAAAAATTTTTTTAACGTTATTAGGAATCTTACTAGCGATCATTCTTGTTATCGTTGGTGTTGGTGCAAAGATGTATTATGATGTGAAGTCTACAGCGGATGATGCCTATGAGACGGTGAAGCGTAGCGGTTCTGAAAAGCGTCAGGTGAACTTATCTGAACAGGAGCCGTTCAGTGTGTTACTTCTAGGAGTGGACACAGGTGCACTTGGCCGTACGGAGCAAGGTCGCTCGGATACGATGATGGTGGCGACGGTGAATCCGTCGACAAATGAGTCGTTGTTGGTAAGTTTGCCTCGGGATACGTATGCGGAGATTGTTGGTCATAATACGGAGGATAAGATTAATCATGCGTATGCTTTTGGCGGTGCTGCGATGTCGATGGATACGGTAGAGAAGTTAGTGGATATTCCGATTAATCACTATATCACGATTAATATGGAAGGCATTGAGGATTTAGTTGATGCGGTTGGCGGGATTGAGGTTAATAATCCTTTTGAGTTTACGTATGAGGGAACGACTTTTCCAAAAGGTTCTCAGGAGCTTGATGGTGAGCTGGCCTTGAAGTATTCGCGTATGCGTTATGATGATCCGAATGGGGACTATGGCCGTCAGGAACGGCAGCGTCAGATTATTACGGGAGTCTCGAAGAAGGTGTTAAGTACAAATGGCTTGACGAATTACCAATCGATTTTAACAACGATGGGTGAAAATGTGAAGACGGACTTGAGTTTTACGGATATGCGGACATTGATGGGTGACTATCGTGGGGCGTTTGGCAATATTAAATCGGATCAAATGAAGGGTGAAGGCTTTATGCAAGATGGAGTTTCTTATCAACGAATCGATCCGACTGAGTTGAAGCGCGTGCAGGATGAATTGAAGGTGCAATTAAAATAGAATTGATAGAAAAATCCAAGATAAGAATATCATCGAATATTCTGTTTTGGATTTTTTTAATTGATTGCTACTCGATTGCAGCACAGCGGTAAGCGTCATATAGGTTCTTTCGTAAGCGTCATATAGGTTCTTTCCAATCTTATGTTGAAAGAGTTATACTGGAACTAACCAGCGAGGAGTGATCAAATGGAAAATTTACTCAAAATTATGGATGAGCGCTTCGTCTATTGTTCCCACGAGATAACAGAAAATTCGATTGTTATCCAATCGATAGTAAACTCTTCTCAAGCAAAATGTCCCAACTGTCACACCATTTCGTCTTCAAAAAATGGAACTTATATGCACAGATTCCAAGATTTACCTATCCAAGGATTAACCGTCTTTATCCATCTATCAATCCAGCGGTTTTTATGCAAAAATGAACAATGCTCTGTTCGTACTTTTTCCGAACGATATTCTTTTGTCGCTCCTCATGCTCAAAAGTCTAAGCGACTTTTACAAGAAATCGAGAAGATGTCACTTACCCAAAGTAGCTTGGATGCAGTTAGGCATTTGAAAGATTTGGGAATAGAAACGAAAAAAAGCAGTATCTGTAACTATCTAAAAAAAAGCCAATTATAATAGATGATCAAGTAAAAAAGGTTTGTATTGATGATTTTGCTTTAAAAAAGAGATATCGTTATGCGAGCGCTCTCGTTGATTTTGAAACCGGGGAAATTATTGATTTGCTGGAATCTCGAGAAACAAAAGAGGTTTCTATTTGGCTTAAACAATTTCCGCAGCTTGAGATTATTGCTAGGGATGGCTCAAGAAGTTATGCGAATGCGATTAAAGATGCACATCCTCAATCACTCCAAGTATCTGATCGATTTCATTTAATCAGTCGTTTAATCGAAATAGGTAAAAAATTCTTTATCGAGATTTACCTAGCCGAGTCGTTATCCCTCTCAAGGAAAAAGAGCTAGCTATGAATTAGTCAAGTGAAAAAGGAATTTCTTTTATCTTTAAGAAAACACACCAAATAGACCTCCAAAAA
>OKWP01000181.1_pt1 | contig 46071 bp, 49 predicted proteins | sample 1607251 | NCBI WGS metagenome assembly OKWP01 (sample SAMN07501073, study PRJEB24779) | human gut metagenome | isolation source: stool | host: human infant | place: USA: Pittsburgh, PA
GTTCAGGAGTTTGCGTCCGACTTCCTTCAGCCACAACCTCACGATTGCCACCTTGTCTTTCGCTAACAGTTCCTACTTCCAAGCCTGTAGTGGACTTTCACCACCAAGTTTTCACCCATGCAGGGCGCACAACTTAAAAAAAGCTGCGAAAAATTTCCGCAGCTTTTTGTTTATTTCTCATTCATCTGATACGCCCAATCCTCGTTATATAGTGAAAACCGCTCTGCGCGATACGCCCAAGCGCTAGTCGAGAAATCAGTAAGGTCAACGTTCAGCACGGTTTCGCCTTCTTCTGTGACTTCCATAATGGAACTCGTCTGTCCCTCATCACGGTAGCCAAAGTTGACAAGGCGATTGCCTGTGTTGCTTAAGTAACGTGCACTCCCGATAATCTTGGTATAGTAATCCTCCCCTAGCTCTTCACCAAAGGTCCAGACTTCTTCGATGGTCATTTCTGCGTCATTAATCCGGACCTGACGAGCTTCTGAGTATTTTTCAGAGGTTTCTTCATCGCCGCGAGTAACCGAGATGTTATTGTCATAATATAAAATATCGGTCGTCTCATCGTTATCGTCCTGATCCGGCAGGACGATCGCCGCGTGCTGTCCGCCGCTGGCTTTGACTTCGCCGTTTAAGAAATATTTTTGATAGCTCTCCGGCCAACCGCTGCTGTCGCCCATGATCCATTTGATCTCGGAGGTGTCATAATCAATTTTCATTATCGTATCTTGATGCCTCCCAGAAATAATAATGCTATTGTCCGCTTCATCATATTCCACCGAATTTTGATGGAACCAATCGACCTTCCCGTCCTCACGACTTGTCGAATCGTAGTCTTCGTAAAAGGCCTCCGGTAAAATATCCTTCAGATCAATCGTTTTTTCGATCTCGCCAGTCTCGCGATTCAGTTCGATCATCGTGTCCTCAATATAGTTACTGCCATCATTGACCGTCAATAAGAAATTCCCGCTTGGCAGTTCGTTACCATCATGATGAATCACGGTCATTTCTCCTTCGCTTTTACCTGTATCATTTGCGGCGCTAGAGCTTGAGAAATCGTAACGGTGATAGATTTTTCCTAAGTAGTCCGTCTCCAGCAGCACATTATAGGTATCCGCATCATTGGATTCTTTGGTCAAATAAAGCAGATTGCCATTAGTCAATTCCTTGAAAATATGGCTGTTGTAGCGGGTCGAATACCAGCGTACATCGCCGTTGGCATCAAAGGCATAGGCGCGTTTTGTACTTGGCACGACAAAGGTGAGTTCGCTGTCGCCTAGTTCCATTTTTGTTGTATCCGCTTCTTTGACCTCGATGTTGGCAATGGATTTCGCTAACGTTCCTGTTTTTATCGTTACCGTTTTCTCCATGCTGTTGCCGGATTCATCCGTCAAGGTGACCGTCACTTCGTTTTCTGTATCTGGGTACAAACCTAAAATTGGTATACTGTGATCCGTTTCATAGTCATCAAAGCTGTTCTTGACGGTCGTCGCCTCGTCCTTGCCGGCCACTGAAATATCGACGGTCATTGCGTCCTCCGTTTGGAAAAGCAGCAGCGCTGAGAGCGGGCTGGCATCGTAAGGATCAAGCTGGACATAGATATTGTCTTCTGTGTATTCACCGCTTTTTAGCAGGTTCTGATATTTTTTCTCTTTTTCCGATTGCATTTCCTGCCATTCATCATTCAAGGAGACAGAAAGCTGTTCTTCTGTGTCCACCTCATTTGAAACTGAGCCGCTAACACCACAGCCGGTTAAACAGACTGTCATACCAATAAAATAACTGATTTTCTTTAGTGTTGTCCTCATTCACTTCCTCCTTTACGAGTATTGCTTATGAAACCTGACGAAACATTTGATTTTTCAATTCGTACACGACATCGCAGCCTTTTGCGACTTCCTGTTCATGGGTAACTAAAATAATGCATTTTTGCTGCTCATGAGCGATTTCTTGGAAGAGCTTGACGATTTCACCTGAGGTCGCTTCATCTAAGTTTCCCGTTGGTTCATCGGCCACAATCAAATCATGTTCGCAGCACAATGCCCGCGTAATTGCGACCCGCTGCTGCTGTCCGCCAGATAGCATCGTTACTTTTTTCTCTGCCAGTTCTTTGGTAATGCCGACTTTTTCAAGATTTGCTAAAGCATAGGCCTTCTTATCGGCTTGCTGGCTTTGAGCGATTTCCATCGCTGTCACTACATTATCCACTGCCGACATGTAAGGCAGAAGATTGTATGCTTGAAAAACGATGGACACATCCTTGCGCCGATATTCCCGCAGCCCAATTTTTTTCAATGATGTATCTTCATAAAGAATCTCTCCGCTTTTTGGGGTATCCAAGCCTGCGATCAGGGATAAAAAAGTTGTTTTCCCTGAACCGCTAGTACCTAAAATGGCGTACATCTTGCCCTTTTCAAAAGTTAAATTCACCTTTTCGAATAATGGGCCATTGTTCTCATACCAATATCCTAGATCCTTAGTAGCTAATGTCATAAAATTTCCTCCTTCAATTTGTTCTCTTCATTTTTCATAACTGATCTCCGTGTTTAAGAGATCAAGATTTTCTTCGGATTCAATCGCAGAATTCCGGCTGATGATAAGACGATTGAAAATAGGCTGATTCCCAGTCCGATACCTGCAAGGCTAAGAATTTCCATTGGCTTCACAGAGATATTCAATTCCTGAATTTCCTCGGTTTGGGTAAATGGATTGCCGCCCATTTGACCGCCACCTCGAGGCCCGCCATTTCCGCCGCCAGGCATTTGTCCTTGTCCGCCAGGGCCGCCGTTGTTTCCTGCCGCGTTGGCTTCTTGTCCTTCGACATTTTGCGATGTTGTTTGTTGACTTAACAGCTGGTTACCAACGGCATTTCCCACAACATTCCCGCTGGCTGCCGCAATCCCTAAAGCAAAGATCATGCAGATAAAAATTTCAACGAAAAATTGTGAGATGACCTTCATCCGTGATTCGCCTAATGAAAGCAAAACACCGATCTCATATTTCCGTTCGCGAATCGACAGCATAATGATCAGCGTTAAAATAACCACACCCGCTACTGCGACTAAAATCACGATATTTTTCGCGAAACTTGAGACATTGTTTAATGGTTGCAGCATTTGCTGATACATTTGATCGTTGGTTTCTAAACTAGAGGTATCGGTATCGATTAATTTGTTCGCCTGTTTGACGAAGCTGTCCATATCTTTAGGATCTTCTAGGTTGTAGACGGCTGAATCGATCGTTTTTCCTTCTGAACCGGTCAGTGTGTTGACCATGGTATAAGAAGAAAAGATCGTGTTCGATGGGTTCATAAAGTTAAACTGAGCACTCATGCTATCCCCAGAATCGCTGGTTTTGTAGATGCCTTTGATGGTTACTTCAACGTCCTTGTCATCGCTGTCTTTAATTTTAAATTTGTCACCGACACTTAAATCGTTGGCCTCGGCCAAACTTTGTTCAATCAGGACATTGTTGGTGTCTTCATCCGCCGAAGTGATTGCCTCTCCTTCAACAAGACTTGCGGTTCCTGCTGAAAATTCGCTATAAGAGCTGCTTTCAGAAACACCTTTGATTTGGAAATCACCTTGGCTCATGCCGCCAGGAGCACCGCCTCCGCCAAAGCCGGCCATTTGTTCGTCAGTAGATTCTTCTTCGCTATCGTCACTGTCGCTGGAAATCGGTTCGATTCCTGAACTTTTATCCGCTGAGGTGCTAGCTTCAAAGGAATAGGATTTTACATTCGATAATTTCGCAATTTTTTTCGCGTCGCTTAGATTCACCGGTGTTCGTTCGAAGCTGCCGGGATCAGGTCGGCTATTTTCATCTTCTGAATCGGATTGCTTAAACATCGCCTCTCGGTTCGTCGATAAGGTGACAGTGGCTCCGACACTTTTTTTCGCATTGGTTGTTGCCAAGTCTGCGCCGCTGCGGATCGTCAATCCCGCCAAGACGAAAATCAATATAGCCGAAAAGACGGCGATCATAATAATACTGCGCCCCTTCTTGGCCCAAAGGCTTTGAATCGCCCGTTTCATATAGTTCATGTTGTTTCCCCCTTCATTTGTCTGTCTGTAGAATAAGCAAGCTGGCTTAACCGAAGCTTAAGCCGTAGGTAAAAAGTTTTAAGGTTGATTTAGGAAAGCATGGTACACTGAGGAAGTAATAAATGAAGAGGGAGAAAATTCGATGATTAATCTATTAATAGTAGAAGATGATGCGACACTTTCAGAGAATATAAAAGAAATTTTAGCTGATTTAGGTGATATTACTCAGGTTTACGATGGTGAGGAAGGTCTATTCGAAGCGGAAAGCGGAATGTATGATTTAATTCTGCTAGATTTAATGCTGCCAGAAAAGAACGGTTATGAGGTGTTAGCAGAAACGCGGGAAAAAAATATCCAGACACCTGTATTGATCTTAACTGCCAAAGATAGCTTAGAGGATAAGGTGACTGGCTTTCAAAAAGGGGCAGACGATTACTTAACCAAGCCCTTTTACCGAGAAGAGCTGATCATGCGAGTCAAAGCATTACTAAAACGCTCGCTGGGATTATTTGCTGAAAATCAGTTAGCCTATAAAAATATCACCTGCAATCTTTCAACTAAAGAAGTGACCGTCGATGATGAGGTATTGCCGATTCAAGGGAAAGAATTTGATCTTTTAGTCTACTTTATCCAAAATAAGGGTGTGATTTTGACCAAAGAGCAGATTTTTGATCGTATCTGGGGCTTTGATTCCGACACCACGCTAACTGTCGTAGAAGTCTACATGAGCCACTTGCGCAAACATTTGAAACCGTCAGGTACCGATCATCTGTTTAAAACTCTGCGGAATGTCGGCTACATCTTACAAAAGGAATGATTCAATGAATACAGAAATTTCGAGAAAACAACGGTTAAAATTTTTCTTCATTAATGTCGCGGCATTTGCGGGAATCTTTCTATTATTAGGCTTTATTACTCTGCAGCTTCTGCAAAGCTCAGCCTATCGTCAAACCGATCTTTCTCTGACTCAAATGGCGGAAAATAGCCACCTGATCCAGATGGAGATCAACCGCTATCAGCAGGGCAATCCCTTTTTGGCGCAAATGCCTGACGATCAGCGCATGGATAAAGGTCCTGATGGCAACAATCGCTTCAATACCCAGATCATCCTTTGGTCTAAGGACGGCGAAATTCTGAACAAGGATGTATTAGGTGGACGCTTTACCGAGCTAGAGAATTTAACCTTAGATAAAAAAAATTTGGATTCCGTTCAATCATTAAGCTTAAAAAATACTGGAGAAGCTAGTCAAAAGCTCTCCTTCCATTCCTATACAATCAAAGCAGAGAATGCGGAAAATATCGCTTATATCCAATTTTTATCAAATACCAATCAAATCGCGGACTCCATGAAGACCTTCGAGACCACCTTGATTATTTGTATGATCATCTTCTGGCTGATCTCGATTGGTATCAGTTTTTATATTTCAAAAATGAACATGCAGCCGATCATGCACTCTTGGCGCAAACAGCAGGAATTTGTCGAAAATGCCTCTCACGAGCTGCGCACGCCGCTGACAATCATTCAAAACAGCCTGCAGCAGCTCTTTACCAAACCCGACCACACGATCCTAGAGGAATCCGAGCCAATTGCTCAGGCCTTGAATGAAACCCGGCGCATGAACAGCTTGACAGAAGACCTGTTGACCCTAGCTCGCAGTGATTCCAATCAGCTGCTGCTGCAAAAAGAAGCCGTTGATCCTAAAGAATTCATCCAGCAATTAGCACAGCCATTTCAAGAGATCGCCGAAATGAACGATAAACAATTCGTTTTAGAAAACTTCGCCGATCAGCCTATGCTGATCGATGAAAAACGCATCCATCAAGTACTGGTGATCCTGCTGGACAATGCGCTGAAATATACGAAAGCTGGCGAAAAAATCATTCTGCAATCAGAAATCTCCAATGACAATTGGCTGATTGAAGTCAAAAACAACGGACCATCCATCAGTGATGAAGACAAGAAGCATATCTTCGAACGCTTCTATCGCGAAGACCGCTCCCGCTCCAAAGAAACCGGTGGCTACGGCTTAGGCCTTGCCATCGCTAAGCAAATCATTAATCAACACAAAGGCAAGCTGACCGTACGCGATTGGGAGCCGCGAGGAGCCGTCTTTCAGATCAAACTGCCGATGAAATAGTACACAAAATCAACGGAGCTGTGACAAAAATCCTGTCACAGCTCCGTTTTCTATCTATTTACTTCCACGTACCAATTTCTTCTCCATCGACTACCTCGATACCCGTTTGAAAATCAAACTGATAGTCCTTTGGATTCGTAACGATCAGCATAACTACATCATCCAATCCCGCAGAAGAGATCACTTTTCGATCAAAGCGCAGCAGCAGTTCGCCAGCCTTCACCTTTTGACCTTCGGATACGAGTAATTCAAAGCCCTCATTTGCGAGACTAACTGTATCAAGTCCTACATGGATCAATAATTCAATCCCCTCTTGCGTTTCCAGCCCAATAGCGTGCTGCATCTGCAGATTCGCCGCTTTTATTACTCCATCAACAGGCGAAACGATCCGTCCAGCAACTGGGTAAATAGCTAGGCCCTCACCCATCATTCCCGTTGAAAAAACCTCATCCTTTACCTCAGTTAAAGGGACAACCTTACCAGTTACAAAAGCATCTAGCTTTTTCTTCTTAAAAAACATTACTACACTTCCTTATACGAAATCAGTTCAATCTTTAATTGCTCCAAACGAGCCTTAACTGCTGGATCAGTGAGAAACGCCACTTCGGCAGTTCGTGGAATCAATAACGAAGAATTCTTTAGAATATAATCATCTAAATAGCCAGGATGGAAAATCATCATATCTACCCCGTCGTCATGTAAATTGGCAAGCAGCTTCTCCAATGTACGATAAGGATCATAATCCGCCTGCATCGATTCCATATACAGATAGACCTTCGTTCCATTCACATTGATAAAGGCATCCTCCGTCAAAGAATTCGGCCCCTGACCTTGAGGCAATCCAGAATATTTCAATTCATGCTCCGTCGCGAACTGCTCCATCGCTTTAAAATAATTGGTACTGGTTACCGCATGACCCTCAAAATAATCTGGCTTTTTACCAAATAAATCTAAAAAGCGTTGGTATTGTGCTTCAATCTCTAACATAACCTCCGAAAAAACAACGAAATCTTTAGTCGCCTCTCGATACATTTTAGAGGATTTAAAATTGCCTTCCTCATCGACCAAAGAAGGGATTTTTTCAGGATCAGCCAATGGTTTTCCAACACAGATATTGGTGTGCTGGCTAAAGGCGATCGGCTCATTTTTCAGCAATTCAACTCCATGAGCTGTGGTCGGCATGTTTACCATGACCCCCACACTCCGGATCAAGCCTTCCTTTACCGCTTTTTCAATCCCATAATTGACCGCTTCCGAATAACCGAGGTCATCGGCTCTAAACAAGACTTTCTTCGAGTACTTCGTCATTTTCTTTTACGTCCTCCTTGATACTTAAAACATAAGTCACTGCCGCAGATACGATAAAGCCGATCCCGCAGGCAATGAAGCCATTGATCATATTGGCATTGGTCCCGCCTACAAATGAAATCAAACAGGCGAAATTCGCCACTGGAATTAATGTATAGGCAGTCACCCCTGTCAATCCAGCATAAAGACCACCAGCTAGACCTCCTGCCATAAGTCCAATGAATGGTTTTCTGTAGCGCACACCTAAGCCATAAACACCTGGCTCAGTCACACCGCCAACTAAACAAGCAGCTAGAAAACTAAAGGCCAGCGCCTTTTCATTTTTATTGCGTAAGCGTAAGAAGGAGCCTAGACACATTCCCGCCACACACATGCTTGAAATGATTGCCGCTGGTGTTACCAGTGAATCCTGTCCGTTTTGGGCAAAAAGTGTAATCATCGTTGAGATCATCAGCAAGTGCATGCCTGTCATTACCAAGAATTGCCATAACGCCGCAATCACTGCTACTGCCAAGAATCCGCCAATCGCATCTAGTGACAATAAGAATTTACTAATATGTTCCCCCGCAACGAATCCTGCAGGTCCTAAGACAATTAACGTGATTGGCAGCATGACCACCATCGTCAATGTTGGCGTAAAGATTGTTCCTAACGTAGACGGAATCACCTTCTTAAAGAATTTTTCTACATACGACATGATCCAAATTGAGAGAATCATTGGAAGAACTGTGCTAGCATAATTCTGTGTAGCGACGGGAATTCCGAGAATATCAAAGGCTGCTCCATCTGCCGCGATTTGCGTGAATGTTGGATGAAGCAGAACGCCCCCTAAAAACATCCCTAAAACTGGCGTAACGCCAAATTTTTTCGCAGCAGTATACCCCAAGAAAACCGGGAAGAAATAAAATCCCGCATCGCCGACAAATGTCAATAACGTAGCTAAAGAGCTGCCTTCATGAATCCAGTTCAGCATGGATGGTCCGAAAACGGCCATGACCATTTTGAACATTGAGGCCGCAATCAGCACAGGAATTAACGGTGTTAAACTTCCTGCCAAATAATCCAAAACCTTATTCCCTAACCCCTTTAAAGTAAAAGGCTCTTTTTCTTCCTTCGCTTCTACTTCTTCCTGCTCCTGCGCTTTACCAGTCAGCTCTAGCAAATTATTGTAGACCTTATTGACAGTTTGACCAATGATGATCTGATATTGTCCGCCAGATTGGACAACACCTAAGACACCAGTCATTGACTTTAAGCTCTCTTCATTTACTTTGCTTTGATCCTTTAGGTTAAAACGCAGACGTGTCATGCAGTGGGTCATGTTTGAAATGTTTTCTTCGCCGCCAACATTTTCTAAAATAGTTTGTGCTAATTCATTATATTTAGTCATCGTTTTTTCTCCTTACATTTTTTTCGTATAATCGATTCATATGAATCATTAAATAGACCAGTTCATCTTCATTTGATTCAATGCCATAAAATTGCGCAATCAATGTGCCAACCTTTTGTGCCAGCTGATAGATTTCCGGGTGCTGCTCCTTGATCGAATCCAGCATCTCCATTCCAGGTCCAATCAGCTCTTCGCCGCTGCGCATCCGCTTCAAGTAATAAAACATGTGCATGCAAAAACGATTGTAGTTAAACTCATCACGATCAATCACAATGTGCAGATCCTGCTCAATTAAATTGGTCGTCTGCTGAATAATTTCTTCAATCAATACTTCTTCCTGGGAAATTTTGTACTCCGATTGACTATTGACAAAGTGCATGGTGATACTTGTCAATTCCCCTTTTGGCAAGACGATATGTGTCTGCTCCTGAATCATTTTGACGGCCTTTTCCGCCAAATGACTTTCCTTTGGGTACATCTGCGCAATCTCGTAGGAATAATTCATGCGAACATTTTTATAAGTTGTCAGACGCTGAATAGAAAACTGGATGTGATCCGCCAAACTAAATACCAACGTCGGATTCAACTGCCCATTTAATTCCTCCTGTGCCATGCTGACAATCTCCGCACTCAAATTCAAAATCTCCTCAGGTATTTCCCTCAATAATCCTTCAAAATACTCGCTTAACTTGTAAAATGTCATGGTAATCTTGTTCAAATCCGTCAACTCATAAGGCGTTTTAGGAAATCCTAATCCTTTGCCAAAAGCAATCAGATGGTTGCCATTGCCATCAATCGCTTCAGCGACATTATTATTAATTTTCTTAATAATTTTCATTTACTCTTCCGCCTTTCCAATAAAAAAAACTCTTTGAGCGCACACTACACCCTCCTTATTTCAAAGAGAATGGTAATGCCTCAAAGAGTAACAATCCATTTTTATTTAATTTTCACTACAAATATAGTTGATTAGTAAAACGTTGTCAACATATCAAATCATTTTTCTTCATTCAAAATTTTTATGTGTTCTAAAAAAAGAGAAAAGGTTATAGTTCCTCATGCGTCACAAGCCATTGCTTTACTTCAGCTACTAGCTTCTCAGGATAAGAATAGTGATAATGCTCCGCCAACTTACGTGATAGCCCTTCATACAACGCAATCGTTTCCTGCAACGCACGCCAGCTGTCTGCCGCATCAAAATGACCAAATACACCGTTCAACTGCTGAAAGATATCTTCATCAACCCATTCGTAGATAAAGCGACCAGCATGCCATGTATCATAATTTTCGCCATGGACCATTTTCTCGTACCATTCGATCGTCTGCAGCAGCACCTGTTTACATTCAGCATCCCTCAGCTTAACAGTCCATAATTCATTCCGTAAAATCTGTTTTCCCAAATACACGGCAAGAAACCAAAAAGTGTTCACTGTATAATCGAAGGCCTCTGCCGTGATCGGAGAAGCTTTTGGCCATTCAAATTTTTCAGGAATCAGCCGCTGAGCCTCTCCCGTCTTATCCAGTAGAACTCGTGCTCCACGACGAAACCAGTAAAGCGGCTCATTCTTAGCTAACTCGGTTTGATAGTTCGCGTACGAGGTAATCACAAAATCCACTTGAAAGCCGCCTTCAAATAGGGACAGCCATTCCAACCCAGCACGACTTTCGAATGGAATTGCCGTATTCAACTTACCAAGATTTTCGATCCAATCCTTCGAATTAAGATACCGCTTCGGATCATCCACGTACATTTGGATATCCATATCAGAATACGCATCAGCTCCATGATCAATCCGTGCTCTTGAACCAGCCACATAAGCTACATGAACATCCGACTGCTCTTGCGCCCATTTGACAAAACGCTGTTCGACTTTCTTATAGAACGCTGCACTTTCCATTTCACACTCTCTTTTCTATCGATCATTTTTCGTTAAATCCAGCCAAACTTCCGACAAGCATTATAAATCCCATCCTCAACATTGCGATCAGTCACATAATCCGCCTGTGCCTTCAATTCATCCACCGCATTGCCCATCGCAATACTCGTCCAGCGTTTATCAAACATCACAAGGTCATTCACATCATCTCCAAAGACCACCACATCCTGCGCTGGTCGTTCAAAATAATCCAAGACATCAAGAATCCCCTGCTTTTTGTTATCATGCTGACACATCGTATATTCAGGCACAAAGCGCAGCTTCGCAAAATTTATCGGTTCAGGAATTAAGTGATCCTGCTCCATCGGTAACGCCAAATAGAACTTAAAAATATCCGCCGCTTCATCCACATTAAATGCTGGATCAATAAAATAGTCTGTCGGCTCCTGTCTAGGACCCACCTGCTGCCGAAAAAGATCATTTTTCCCATAAACCTTCTCCGAATCATCCGTCGCGATCAATACACCGACACCTTGTTCCTCCGCCTGATGAATCACTGCCAACGCTTCTTTTTTATCCAACGGCGTATTTTTCACCAATTTATTTTTAATCACCACACCCATACCGCCTGAGCATACCATGTTTTCCAGGCCCAGCTCCTCCAGTAAGCCGCGACACTTATAATGCGCACGTCCCGTAGCAATCGAAACAAAATGCCCCTGCTCCTCTAAAAGCTCCAGCGCCCGCTTCGCACTAGGCACCACCTGTCCTGTACTACGATCTGTCAAAGTCCCATCAATATCAAAGAAAAACAACTTCTTTTCCATTCCTTCACCCGCTCCTTCAGCTTCATCACATTCATTGTAGCATATCCGAAAAAGCAAAGATCAGCTGTTCGATGTTCACGATCAAAAAAAGGCATCAGAAAACTTTTACAGCCTTCCAATACCTTTTATAATTTATTTAATCCTCAGAAACATAGAAACACGTATAATCCGCATATTTCTCGACTTTTACTTGAAAGGCACTATTTGCAGGAACGATAAATTCTTCATTTTCACTAACTGTTTTCCATGATTCCTCATTAGGCAATAAAACAGTCATCGATCCTTGCGTAACCTTCATGATTTCTTTTTTCTGGGTATTGAACGTATAGTCTCCTGCTAACATAAAGCCCAACGTAACATTTTCGCCGTCCTCCAAATGAATCGTACGACTGGTGACCTTCCCATCAAAATAAATATTTGCTTTAGATTCTACATTAACCTTCTCGAACATACATACTCTCCTTTTTTAAAATCTATACATTTCGCGCAACTTTTGTCTTGTAGCTTTTTTGCAGATACGTAAGGCCGGTAAAGATAATGACCACAATCACGATCCACGTAAGAGCAGTAATATCTAGCCCTGTCACAAATTTCGCAGCGATAATGACTCCAATAATTCCTCCAATAGTAATCCCCAAGCTAAGCTTTCTAGCATATTCATTTGTTTTAATGAAATTAATACTAGCAACCGGCATCAATGCGGCACAAGAAGCCGACATGATAGGAAAGGCTACTAGCGGACTCAGCCCTAACATGTAAACCATAGCCATACAAGGCGCATATAGCCCAACACCCATAGTCATCAACGCTCCTAAGGCAAAGTTTCCGACAATCCCAATAATCAACTTAACTCCTGTTAATCCAGTAGCTACATTTCCCTCTCCAAGAATATTGATCATCCCTGTTTGCTTTAACGTCATCAAAATCGCGGTTACAATCAACGCCAATCCCATAACAAATTGTACTCTTTGCTCAGGAAGTCCTGTGACATATCTCGAACCAATCCAAGAGCCAACGGTAGCTGAAGCAACCAATAAAAACAAGGTTAATGGCTCAACCTTTACCACCGTAATGAAAATAAGCGCTTCCAACAAGCATGATAATGCATGGCTGACGTTTAAGGTTCCAGGTAATTTTCGATCGTCATCTAGCTGCCTAGTAACCTTCACCAAAAGTGTCGTTGGAGCAAAAGCACCGATACCTAACGTATCAAAAAAATCAGTAATAAACCCAATACCTATGGAAATAGGCATGCTTTCATCACCCAAATCTTTCCGCTGCTTGAAGATGTCTCTGCCGAAGACACTTACATGTAGACCAATGAACCCGATCAATACAACCAATAATACTGTTTTCATACTTTAACTCCTTCTAGAAAATTATTAAAAAAGAGCAGTCATCCCATACGTTTAGTCTGCTTTACGCATTCTATAGGTATGTACGTTTATTTCATACTGCACAATTTTTTACCTCTTTACTAACTCCCTAACCCTCTTGAATACCGCAGCATCTCAACAAATAATTTCATTTAAATGAAATTGAATGAAATAGAACATATAGATTTATTTACAGCTGCTCATTTATTATTGTCCGAAAAAAACACTATCATTATTAGTGATTTCCTGATATACGTAATGTGATTTTTTTAACTTTAACAGATACAAAAAAGAAATCAGCTACTAAAAAGCGCCTAAATAAATCTAAAATAGACTCGTGACAAACAGAGAAAACCGTTGTAAATATGTGATAAATTCACTATAAGCTAGTTTCATCTACTCAAAACATTTGTTAGCACACAGCGTTTCATTATTGTTATATATTTCACATTTACAAAAAAATAAAAAGAAACTATCTCTACTCGATTGAGTCCTTCCAGTTATCCTTGCTGCGACTTTTCATTTGCAATTATAGTCATAAAAAAATAATTTATCAAGACTTTTTTCACTAATATGAATTATTTTACTGTTTTATCCGCGATATTTTCATTTTTATGATCATGCTCTTTTTCGAGTAACCTTGCAGATAGACCAATTTATAAAGTTATCTTTTAAATGAAAAAGTCGCACACTCGTCATTTGAAACAACTATTCTACTTTCTTTTAGGATAAAACAAATACTGAAAAAAATTTAATCCACGAAATCCCGCAAATATGTTAAACTCAGACAAAAGCAAAAAAAGAGGAGAATTCTTGTGACTGAATATACTGGCTTCGACAAAATTTATCGCGACATCGTCATGGATATTATTGAAAACGGCACGGATCAAGATCCTGCCTTGGTTCGGGCAAAATACGCCGATGGCAGCCCTGCTCCTACTCGTTTTATTCAAGGCGTCAACTTTAAGATCACCCCAGCAGACGGTATTCCGATCTTGAAATCAAAACGCGTCTTCCAAAAAACGCCCTTGATCGAATTGGAATGGATCTGGCAAGAATTATCCAACGACGTTACTTGGCTGCAAGACCACAACTGTAAAGTCTGGAATGAGTGGGTTGACGACAACAATACCATCGGCAAAGCATACGGCTATCAATTAGCCAAAAAATGCCGCAAGCTGCCAGACCATGAAGAAAAGCTTAATCAGGTCGAATACGTGCTCCATCAATTAGAAAACAATCCTGGCTCACGACGTATTATGACTAGCCTGTGGGACGTCGATGACCTAGACGAAATGACTCTAGAACCATGTGTCTGGGCAACCAATTGGAAGGTCAATAATGGTGTTCTTGATCTGCATGTTAAACAGCGCTCCGCTGACATGGCATTAGGCCAACCCTTCAACACCTACCAATACGCGGTCCTGCATCGCCTAATCGCCGACCAGCTCGGCTTTGAGCTTGGTACGATGCACTGGTGTATCGATGACGCTCACGTTTACGATCGTCATATCGATGCTTTAAAAGAACAGCTGTCTCAACCAACCCCAGACAGCGAACCAACGCTTGTCTTACCAGATAAATTCGATGAGAATGGCCACAAACGTTCATTCTTTGAACGCCGCTTATCTGATGTGAAGCTGGAAGGTTATGAGCATAACGGTGTGATTAAATACGAGATAGCGGAATAACTAATAGAAAATAGAGTCGCAAAAGATCAAAAATCATTTGCGACTCTATTTTTATATCTATTCCATCCATTATTTAGCTATCTTACAAGCAACATCTTTCAGATTTTTACCAACTGATAGTACAATGAACCTTTATACAAAAACAGAAAGGTTTGATTACCCTCATGCCCAAAATTGAACGTAAAGCCCATGAAGTAGAAAATGCCATCGAAGAAGATATTGAGATACAGGGAAAAAGATTTCGTGTGTATTTTCAAAACAGATATACGATTCTCTCTCTGGCAGTCGACTTATTAACCGGCTTCTTTTACATCCTCGGCAGTGTCGCAGCCCTAACCTCGATCCCTGATCGAATCGGCATGTACTTTTACCTCGCAGGTTCGATCTTCCTGACCATCCGTCCGATTTTACGAATTATCAAGAATATTTTTATCTACGATGATCTGAAAGCAGAAAAAAAGAAAACGTAACATCACCCTATTTTGCAGAAACGGAAAATTGTATTTCTAAGTAAAAGCTAAAGAACAGTTTCTATGATGAACAGATCGCAAAAATGACGGCATCCCCTTATTTAATTGCTAAAAAGCGGAAGAAAGTCTGTTGCAAAATAAAAAAATGGCTACAGCGAAATTACTAAGCCGCTGTAGCCTATTTCTAGTTTGGATAGTACATATTATAGACAATCGTTTGATTTTCCTCGGTATAGGTCAAAGGTGCCTCTTCGTTGAATGAAATTCTAAAACCTTGCATTTCTGCTACTTGCTCCACTCCCTCAGAATCAAGGTAGACAAGACCTAATGGAAGATATCCAGAAACTTCCAGATTTAATCCACTTGGACCTACCACTTTGGTCCCTACTTCTCCTTCAAGTTCAAGCTTTCCATTATCCGGTATACGGTAATTCGTGTCATATAAGACGAATCCTACCGCCTTCACGCTGGTCCATTTAGGTACCCCATCTTCGTCTATATAGACATAGAAGTCTCCACCAATGTTTGAAGTTACTTTGCTGAAATCAATGATTACACGCCCTAACTGTTTTTCTTTTTCATACACATAAGTGACTTCTTGTTGCTGATCAGTAAATGTGCCGGTTGCATTTTCTGGAACTTCTTTTAAAATATAGCCGGTAATCGTCTTGGCTTTTGATGTATATTGCTCGCCAACATTTCCGGTTAACTTCTCATCTGGAACGATTGCGACGCCCTCTTCGTCAACATAATGAACAATAACATCCGCTCCTTTGACGGGTTCCTTCGTATACACGTAAGTGACTTCTTGTTGTTGCTCAGTAAATGTGCCGGTTGCGTTTCCTCGAATTTCTTTTAAGCTATAGCCAGTAATCGTCTTTGCTTCTGATGTATATTTTTCACCAATATTTCCTGTTAACGTCTCATCTAGAACGATTGTATTGCCATTTTCATCCACAAAATGTACCAATACTGTACCTTCTTTTTTCTCAGGAACCACTGGTGAATCGTGATTGTTGGACGAGTGGATATAGCCGAGATAATCATACTCTGAAACGGAAGTATCGGGTTTAAATGTACTGCCCTTGGCTAGTGTTTCTGTTTTCGCTGCGGGTAATTCAGGTGTTGCTGCTGCCGCAATGCTTGTAAACCCAGTTCCTCCAATGAGCGCTAATACTAGTAGCGCTTTTTTAGCTTGACGGCGTTTCCAAACCAATAGGAGGATACCTGTAGCTAGAAAGATCATTCCACATTAGACAATGGTTTTATTTTGCTTCTGCTCCCCTGTTTTCGGCAGTGTTTTGTAGGTACTTTGCAGAACCTGATGTGTATTTGTTTGCTGCAAAGTTGCTCCAGTAGTTTTATTCGCTTGATTTACCGGCTGTGCAGTTTTTTTCTGATAAATTAAGCGGAAGTTCTCCTCGTCTTGTGTAATTGTCGCTTCTGGCTGTTTAGTAACCAGATTCTTTTGTTCTGTCGGCGTCAACGTATCATATAAAGCGTACTCTGTCGTAACTGTTGCCGTTGATGCTTCCGCAAAACTTTCTGCTACTCCAAATTGAAGCACCCCAACAATCATTGAAAGTACAGCCAAACAGCGAATATAATGCTTTCTCATTCCATTTTCTCCTTCACTTATGTTTTTTAATTCCAGAAGCTGCTTCCGCAGTCTGATAGTGATTTTTTACTTGTTTCTTTTCTTGCTTCCTATTTTTCCTGCGAAAAGCAAGCCAGCGAATATAATAAAGAACCCACAACCCTAACGCTACTACGACAATAGCCAACCCAATGATTTCTAAATAATTCAAAGTGACCACTCCTATCTGTAGCATGCTATTACTGGTAGTTGAACCGATTGTCATTTCCCTTTCACCTTAGATAGAACCTGTTTCATACGAACTCGAGATTCTTGCAATAGTACAAATTATTCAATCTGGCGGCTCCGATAATTTGTTTACGCACAAATAAAGAAATGGCAGACAAATAAAGAGCCTATTCATTCCAATAAGTAATCCTTTTGTTTTCTAAAGAAAGTCTAAGGTTTTAGTGAATCAATTGTGTGAAAAAAAATAAATTCGCTTACCTCAAGAACACAAGCTTTCATAAGATTTTTAAATTATACCAAATTAAATTCAAAATTACATCATTTTTTTATTAGAAATAATTACTTATTAAAAAAATCACTTATCTAGCAACAAACACTACTATTTACAAGTTATTAATTAGTTATTTTCAGGAGTCATTTCATTCTTCATGCTATACTTAACTCATCGAAAAAAAGGAAAACGCCTACTACTTACTGGAGGGTTGATGGATGAAAACCAAGAAGCAAAAAGAGTTGATTGATTCTTTTTTGCGCACACTAGACGATGAAGACAAATCAGTATACCGTGATATTATCGTTTACCTATCCGAACTCGGTTATAACCCCAAAAAGGAACGCTCGCATATCTCATTCAAGCATAGCCGGCACAATAAACAGATCGCCAAAATAGGCATCCGAAACAAAAAAGAGCCCTCGCATTTTTTTGCGCTGCGATTTTCCGCCTGCAACGACTACTCACAAAAATTTGCCGAAATTGTTCGTACCAACATTGAAAAATATCCCAGCAAAACCCCCGGCTGCATCGACAACACCTGCGACTATTGCGCCGGTGAACCTGACACTCATATCTACAGCTACACTTACCCAGACGGAGAGAAAAAAGCCCATTGCGGCGCCAGCGCACTGGAAATTCCGAATATTTGCGCCGACGATTCCAACGAGATCAAACAGCTTATTAAAGAAGAACATGAGTATTTGTTGAAGTATGAGGCAAAGCGATAAATGAAATAAACAAGAGCCGCAAACGATTTAATTCGCTTGCGGCTCTTGTTTCTGATGGTCAAAAATTTGAAGTTTCGTGCAAATTTTGACGAAAAACTCGAAAATATGAAGTTCACTTCAAATTTACTCACCTTGCCTTCTTTCCTCTTGATTCACTAACACAAAAGCTTTTTCAGGAGTATGAATGATGCCATAACAATCAAATCACAGACTTGCTTCCTAGCTTTTCGTATTCCTCAATTATTAATCGATCCAACAAGCTAAGTAACTCAGCTAACTTTTTCGCACTAAACATATCCTTGTTGCTGCTGACCAGTCGCTTCATTCCCATCGCACTTTGAGACAAAATAAATTGAGATTCATGGGCTTTACTTTGCAAGGAACCATTTTCTATCGCGCTTAATGTGGAATAGCTGATGCCTAAAAGACTAGCATATTCTTTTTGACTCAAATGATACTTTTTACGAATATCGCGTATTTTTTCAGGCATTAACCAGTTTTTACGCTGCCTATACTCATTATAATTTCGGATCAAATTTTCATTTGGACGATCAAAATCAGCATATCTTTCCCCACAATTTGAACATACAAAATAATGATGCTCGACTTCAAGCTCCAATTCTTTGACCTTCACGCTCTTTAGCACATTAATTTCCTTAAAGCTGTCATTCCCACACTTGTAACACATTCTTTCCATTTAAGACACCTTCCTTCTAGATTGATTCATGAAATGAAATAAACATCGTTCCGTCTTTGCAATAATGAAATTTGACATAAGCCTCTAGCCTAATCTTGGTCTTCGATGAAAATACAGGCATCAAGAATTTCCAGACCGATCCTGTTTGTAGCCTACCTCTCTTAATGTGCGGTTGTTCAGGTCCCGATAGATAATGCTCAACTTTTAGATTCTTTTCAAGGTAATACAAAGCCTCTTCCTCAATCCATTGAAGCCTGTTTAGTGTATCCTGATTCTTCTCTCTCGGGATGATGCGACATCGGCCATTTTTATAGTCCTTTTTGAATGCATTAATAATATTTTCTATTTCTCGAGATTCTACCATATCTGCCTCCAAGGTTACCCTTGAGTAACCCAATTATAGTTAAGATAAAAATTCTTGTAAATAGCTTTATAACCTTTCCTATATAAAATTACGCTTTTTCAAACACATCGATTCCCAATTTAATCAGTGTCACAAAAAAAGGCCGTCAACATTTTCAGATCGTTGACGGCTTTATTCGGAACTGTATTTTCCGATATTAGTTTTTGCGGCTATTTCTTTATTTCACCCTACTACTTCACAAACGGAGCGACTTTCTCTGTCAACTCCTCAAAATCCAACTGATTAACTTCTTCGATCTGCCGGATCATTTCCTTTGGCAACTGTGGATTCATCCCGCCGCAAATTGCGGCACTGATGGCACCGATCGTGTCGGTATCCCATCCCAGAGAAGCGCTTAGTTGGGCGGCTTTTAATGGATCGCCTTTGGCTAATTCGACGATGACAAAGGCGGTTGGAATGGTTTCGATGGTTTCCATGCCTGTCCCGATTTCTTCGTATAGTCGTTTTAGGATGACGGCTTCGTCGGCTTCCTGACGCAGGATCTTGCGGGCCTGATTCATACGGAAGGTTAGGGAAGCCGCTGGGAAATCGTGCCCGTATTCTTTGGCGGCATTAATCGCGTCAAAGGCCACGGACCAGATTTCTTCGATTGAATGTCCCTCGCGAACTGTGTAGCTGATCGCGGCTGCCACCGCACTTGCGCCGGCGATGGCGATTTTGGTGTTGTGGGTTGGCAGGCAGATTTCCGCGACATTTTTTACTAATGTTGGCAAGTCACGATAATCGCTGATCAATCCAATCGGGGCAATTTTCATGGATGCTCCATTGGTTGTTCCTGTGACACCCGTCTCTTCGATCGGCACGCCTTGAGCAATTTTATCCAAAGCCTTTAACGTTGACGGGCCGGACACAAAGGCGGAAACACCTGAATTGTCGTTCCATTCCCGCAGCTCAGCAACATAGTCCGCCACCCGAATCTGCCCATTGTTTTTCTTGATCATGGATAGGATCATCAACACGTTTAGCGTATCATCGGTGATCGCTCCGGCTGCTAATTTGCGTCCAAAGACATCGTTTTCGTTGGATGCGATTAATTCGGTTACGCCATCGGGAAAGTTCTGACGGATTTTTTCCTGTGACCAGCATTCTGTCGGCATCCCCATCGCATCGCCTAATGCACCGGCGGCGAGTACGCCCCAAATCTTTTCTCTCACTTAATTTACCTCCGCTAAGTTGATTGCTTCTGCTTGATTGTTGAAAGGAATGACGGTCATGACTTTGTCGTTGAGCTTCACATGACCCTCCTGTTGGCTAAGCACATCTAGAAATTGATCAGAATTCGTAACTGTCACAAACGACTCAATCGAATAGCCTGCTTCGGTGACTTTTTCCAAATCTACTTCTAGAATTTTCTCACCTTGAACAACAGATTGTCCTTTTTCTACCAATGGATGGAAGCCTTGACCTTCTAATTCCACCGTATCAATCCCGATATGGATCAATACTTCAATTCCTGTGTCGCTAACTATTCCAATGGCGTGTCCGCTTGGGAAAACAGTTTCTACTTTACCAGTGACTGGTGAAACCACCTCACCCTTTTCTGGGACAATCACAAAACCGCTGCCTAATGCTTTTGATGCAAAGCTTGGATCAGCTGCCTGCTCGATCGGTTTGATTTCTCCTGTTAAAGGTGAAACCAACACTTCAGATTTCACGAGACTTTTTTCTTCTGGATCGACGACATCCTCTTCTTTTTTAAAGGTCATATAGGTTAACACAAACGGCACCACCGCGGTCGCGATTGATGCAATAACTGCGATGATGACTCCATTCATACTGCCGCTTTTCGGATCAATAAAGGCCGCAAAGCCTAGAATCCCAAAGGACATCGCGTACATTTTTGTCGAGGTCAAAGCCAAGATCAATGAACCAACCGCACCACCAAGCATTGAAAAGGCAAAACGTTTCTTGACAGGTAAACTAAATCCGTAGATCGCCGGTTCAATGATACAGAACAAGCCCGATACCATCGCTGGAATCGCCAACGCCTTTTGATCCTTCGAGCGCGTCCGTAAAAAGACTGCTAATACAACAGCAGTTTGTGCAAAATTGGCCGTAAAGGACATTGGGAAAATGTAGTCTACGCCCGATTGCGCCAAGTTTGTAATCCCAATCGCTGAAATCGGCCAATGCAGCCCAAAAATAACCAATGGTTGATAGAGCAACGCTACAACTAACGAAGTCACGACAGGAGAAATGCCATATAACCCTGATACGCCGGCACTGATCAATGAACTAAGAACATTCGTCACCGGACCAACCACCAATATCGCTAAAGGAACCGTGATCAAGATCGTTAAGAACGAATTTACGTTGTGAGCAATCACTGCTGGCACGACCTTTTTCAGCCATTTTTCTACCTTTGAACCAACATAGACAATAAAGATAATGGGAATAACCGTGTATTGATAACCATTCGCCGGAAACAGAATCGGAATCCCGAAGAAGGTGTTAAAGACCGGCGTTTGGAACAGCGTCCCCTTGAATAACGTATACAGCGCATCGCCGCTCGTCAGTCCTGTCATCAGCTCTGGAATCAGTAAGGTTGCTCCAAGCATCATCCCCACAAACGGGTTCATCTTGAAGGCTTTCGCACTCGTGTAGCCTAGTGTGACAGGTAAAAAGTAAAAGACTGTCTGTCCCATCGCGTGCAAAATAATATACGCGCCATCGTCGACCGACAAAACATTCGTCGCCGTCAATAAAGCCAAGATTCCCTGCAGCAAACCTGAAGCGGTTAAAATTCCTAAAACTGGCGTGATCACTTTGGTAATCGTATCAACTAACGTACTGACTAACCCTTTTTTCTCTTCTTCCGCCGCGACCGTTTTTCCATTCAACTGTTCTTGAACCACTTGAAAAATATCCGCCACATTTGTCCCGACAACCACCTGAAACCGTCCGCTGGCAAATTGCGCACTCATGACATCCGGTGATTTCACCACTTCCTCACGCTGGACCAACGAATCATCCTTCAAGGTAAAACGCAGCCGCGTCATACAATGCGTGACGCTTAACACATTCTCCTTTCCCCCGACCTTTTCCAAAATAAATGATACCAAGCTTTGATACTTATCCATGTTGCTTCCCCCTTTTTTGGCATATAAAAAAGGCAACACTCAAACAAGAGACTCTTCTTCATCCCTTGCTTGGGTGTTGCCTGCATAATCAGTTACAATCCCGTTTATTTAATTAGCCGCTGGACATGGAGAATCAAGTACATCTCCTCCTCCGGATAAATCCGACAAGCCAGCTTCTCTTGTAGATAATGCTTAATGATCCCGACACTCTCCGTCGCCTTCGGATAAAACTGAACCACCTGTTCATACATCTCCGGCACCGCTTCCTGTCTTGGTTCATTTATTATGACACGTTGAATAAAGAATTTCAAGTGGGTAACGAAACGAACATAATTCAGCGATTCCGTGTCCAGCTCAATCCCCAGACCATCTTCTACGATCAAGACCACCTTCTGCAGCATCTCCGTTGTCAACAACGTCTGAGCCGTGTCATTGTTCAAGCCGCCATTAATAAAGTGAAGTGCGATAAACCCCGCCTCATCCTCATTCAGCTCGATCCCCTCATAATAGCTGATCTGCTTCAGCGCCTTCATACCCGCCGCAAATTCCTTCGGATAAAACTTCTTGATCTCCAATAACAACGCATTTTGAATCGTCTCCCCATTCCGAAAACGATTCACCGCATAATTAATGTGATCCGCCAACCCAATATAGGTATTCCCATCAAAGGTCCGCTCCAGCTCCGCTTCCGCAGCCTTGACGATCACCGTCACCATCTCCAGCCGATTGATCGGAACCTCTTCGATCAATTGCACAAACCGATCCGCCACATTCGGAGAATCCACCACGAACGTCTTTTCGATCTTATCCTTCTCAACCGTCTCGCCAACCCGTTTCCGAAAGGCGATCCCTCTGCCGATCAAGATACGCTCCAGACCCTTCGTATCAATCACCAAGACAACATTGTTGTTAAAAATCTTCTTAATTCTAAGCAAGCTCTCTCCCCATCCTCCGCCTCAGCAAACTTTCATAAGCTATGATACGGGTTCTTTGGGGAAAGTCAAGGAGGGGAATTTTAACTGTCTGCATAGCCCTCTCTATTTTCAATTTCATCATTTTCTAAAAAAGTGATTCCTGTATGGTCTATTTGCCAAATAATATTAACAGGATCTTTACCACTTACACTAATTGGATTAACAATTCCAAAATAAGTAAAAGGATCACCCTTTTTAGGGTCTACTGCACGAACAAACAAATGAACTTTAATCTTTGGATCTAGCATCATCTTGATATTTTTATTCTCGATATTTGATTTTTTCATACCATTCCAATTAAAAGTTCCTTTATTTTTATCGATCCAACGATCTCCGTGATCAACTCCTGTATAAGATTTCCCTCCGAAATTTGAGAAGATGAAAATCTCTCCGTTGTGTTCAAGATAACCTTGAACCCATTTACCCTGAGTTCCAGGATCGTTTTCAATATCTCTTATTTCCGTACGTGTATATCGCCGTCCAACCTTGTATTTATCCATAGTCTTCCCCTTCTCTTATAGACCGGCTTTGATAGCTACTTTAATTCCGTAATTAATCCTTTTTAATGTCTATAATCTATAAAACAAATTAAATTTGTTGAAAAAATTAGTTATCAGCTTAGATTCGAGTATCTTTAAATCTATGAGCTTAATAATTAGTTTCGGCATCTCTCCGCTCTTGAAGTTCAAGCAAACGATTACGCAAGCTTTCATTTACCGCATAGATATAAATCCCGTGTATACTGCGCTTCATTAAAGTGTTTAAAGAATTCAAGATAATTTCCTCTTTACACTTGAGCAGTTCACCCTTACTTAAGTCTTCTCGGCCCATAAAGGCACCTGTATCCTTATACTTGGAAATATCAATAACTAAAGAATCAGTTTTTTGGTCATAATCAATTGATGGTCCTAAAAATACCCCAACATGATTCAAATCAAATCCTTGTACGGTATATATTGATCCTACTTCTTCAATAGTATCTGCTCTTTCAGCCCATGTTGTTTTTGATTCCGTCGTATTCCAAGGCATATGCAGACCATCTTCATCTACATAATAGGTTTTTTGATCTTTTTTATGAAGGTAGTCAAAAACTGATACGATTCGTGCTAACCCTACTTTCTTATCCAAAGTTTCAATCTTCTCTTTGAGGCTTTCAGGACTTGGCATAATCTCGAAAGAATAATCCTCTGTTGATTTCGGCAATTTTGAAATCTTCTTACTGTGAAAATTATCTATCCACTTTAAAGTGTCTTCAGAACTCTTCATACGGAATTGATCTGTTAGTGAATAATGTTCAAATCCATATTGTTGATCTATTTGTTCCATCAATCCTTTAGTCCAGTAGCTTTTAGTTCGCAAAATTTGCTTTGGATCAAAGATGAAGATTGTAATTTTTGAGCGCTTGATGATTTCTTCCAACTGATTTTTATAATAAAAATTATTGTAGTGATCCTCTTTAGTTAATAATAGATGTGCTTCATCAATTAGAACAATATCTGCTTTCTTTCCTTTTTTATCCATCTCATTAATAAAACTCGTCGGTCTTAAAATATGGTTCTTTTTCAAATTCGGAAGACTTTCCGCTATTGAATGATACGTTTTGATCATCTCGCCATGATTCACTAAAAGATAATTATCGGTTCCTGATATAGAGGAAGTCTTGTCTTTAGCTAAATCTTGTAATGTATTGTAAAGCGATGCTAAAACAACACTTTTCCCTGTTCCTGCTTCTCCCTCAATCATGAATACTTTTTCCTTTGTACTATCAATACTCTTTTTACAGTATTCAATAATCTCATTCTTGATTTCCAGTTGTTTGGGAGAAAGTTCCTTATATGGTGAGACTTTATAGATATCTTTATTCTGAATTACATCAGATGAGTTATCAGCTAGCCCGTTTTGTCTCAAATACTCCCAAATCTCATTGAAGAGAATCGTATCGTAATAATTCTTATCATAGTAACCATGCGTCTGTATCTGTCTAGTTTGACTAACATTCTGAAGCTTAAACTTTTCATCACCAATAAAATGATTAATTAAATTCGTTTCTATGTTATAAGTAGCCGATTGATTAAATTTTTCATTACCAATTAATAATGTATCTGTCAGCCCTTTACGCTTCGAATCCTTAAGATGAGCGCGCATCCTTTTATCCACTTGCACCGTTTGGCCGATATAAGCTGTTGGGCGATTCTTCTCATTACGATTGTATAAAATATAGACAATCGGATATTGATCAATGTACGCAGTGGTGATTTGTGACAGTTCACCACCTGAAAATTTGTGTTGTTCAAAAACCATTTGGGTCATTTTAATACCTGCCTGTTTTAAATAAGATATAAATGCTAGTGAAAATGTCAAAAATTCGACAAACTTTCATAGCTACAAGTAATATTAATCTCCACTTATTACGAAGTAAATACTTCTTTTAATTCATCAGATTGCATTAATAATTGTAACATTTCTTCTTGTGAGATTATATCTATTAAAATCACTCCACTAAGTCTCGTTACCTCTTTAAGTAGCAATCTATAGTGTGCTCTTGTAAGTGTATTTTTATTCTTCATAATGTCAATATATTCTAATAAAGCTTTCAAAACACTTGGACTTTTACTATAACTACGCTCCAAAATCTGTAAGAATATATCTTGGTTAGAAAATAAAATTTTTGTAAATCTATATTTGTCTTCTTCTTCACAAACAGTCGCGTGAACTCCCCACCATAGTCTGGAAATAGAGTTTCTTAATAATTTTCTATCTGCTTTTCTTCTCGCATTAGGATTCAAAATACCTCTATCAAGAAAAGTTTTTGTCTTTTTATCATCTTTACTTAACCATCTTTCAAATGTGTACTCCCATAATTCTACTAAAGATAAATAACTCCAGAGTCTCTCATCGACTGCCTGAACCTCAGTTAATTTAAAATTTTCATACAGTAAAATAGCACTATCAAAATCAGAAGAGACTCTAGGGACAAGTTCTTTGTTTAATTTGAAATCTACATTAGTTTCAAAAAGATACTCGTCTTCATCTACACCCAAATAGTTAAAGTATTCAAGTGCCCATACTTTATCTTTAGTTAAACTACTAAATTCAAAATTATCTGACTTAATAAATTGATTTAGCTCCGATAAACTACTTTCCTTAAAGATTTTCAATCCCATAGTTACTCTTCTCCTTCTCTAATCTTTGTCAATCCATAAGATAGAGGATCACCAACTAAGATATTAGCCACCGATAAAGAATCCGTCTCCCAATCTACTTTTTCAAAATCTAGATCACATTCGTCCATTCTTTTTTTTATACTAGCCAACCATGTAGAATTTGAATAGTCCGTGACTGTCTCTTCTAAAGATAGAGAATATAGTACACTTGATAAAACAGGAACCAGTATCATTGCTGATAGAATGGGCTGATATAAAGAATTGTTTTTTAATGTTCTATAGCTAAAATAGTTTTCTTCCGATAACATTATAGTAATCTTATTTTCTTCTAAATCATAATCAATAGCTTTTTCTTTATCAGATGGATTTCTAATAATTGAAAAAATCGATGGAAAATTAATAATCTTATTAATATCCTTATTTGCAAAAAAACTCATTGGTTCACAAATTGCTAATATTTGTCCTACTTCAACTTTGTATTTAGTATTCTTAAAATCTGGATGACACTCGTTATTTATATAATTATTAATTTTTTCATTCGAAACAATTAATAATTGAAGATCCACGTTTCCTTCCAAAAATGTTGTGCCAATTTCATAGACGAAACTTAATTTCTTTTGAACTGAGAATACTTCTCGATACCTAGTCTTAGCGCATTCAACATGCAAAATTAATCTTGCTCTATCTTCATTTAACATTTCTTCGATAGTTTGATTAGCAAATTGAATTGTACCTTCGATAATATATTTAGATTTATCATGACTCAAGGACACCGATATGCTTTCAAGGTTGAATTCACCATTAATATCATCATTAAAATAGGCCAAAACAGGATATGGATAAAATTTCTTTCTGATTTTCATTTTTACCTCCTCTTAACCACAGCAACAAATGCAGCCAAAATATCTTGCTTAAATTCAACTTCAATGAGTATGGTTTTCCCTTTTTTAAATTTTATTGGCCCAACCTTATTTTTTTTAACCCTGATAGGGTTTCCAAAAGAATCCGTGGCCTTTAACAAATCATATTTTAAAATACGATTTGTTTCGTCTGAAATACTTAATTCCAAATATCCTTTACCTTGACAGTTAGGTGTCATACTAATTTTATATCTTCTAGTATCAATAGTGATGATTCGATTTACATCAACATCTAAAATATCATTTAAGTTAACTTCAGATAATTCCTCTGGTCCGAAAGGATCTTTAGAATTCTCTTTCTTATCACCTTTAGGGTTCGTCCCTTCTTCTTCTTTTTCCTTCCTCGTTTTTTTATCACCAGGAATTTCTTCTTTTTCTTCTTTTGATAATTTACTCAATTCAATCTTTGAATTTCCAGAATTTTTGAGTTGAACCTGATTATTTGGTATTTTAGGAAAACTCTCTTCTTTCCGAAGACTATCAGAATTATCTTCTTCTTTTTCATAAGGAAGATAATTCCCTGCCCCTTCAAAATCCAAAGCCTCTTCACTAGAGTAACTAACTAAACTTTTAACACATTGTTTCAACCAAGTATAAATCCCTTGTAGATACTTTCCAGAATCAAAATTCTCCCTTCCTTCATAGTCCTGTGATCTGCTAGATTCCCATTTGTCGTGTGCAACAGGCTCCATCTCGCTAAGCTTCTCGTTCACATCATCTCCACTAGCACAGAAAACTCCAACAAAACTAGTTGCCCCACGAAAATGTTTTTTATCAAAAATTCTCATGCCCATTTTTCTAAACATAGCTACTTGTTTTGGATAATCTTTTCCTTCAAGAAGATAAAGTTCTAAATTATCATACACTTCAGTATCATATTGATAATCTTCTTTTGGAAATTTCTCTCCTTTAGTCATAGCTAAATAATATAGGTACGGTAAATAGCTTTCATCCGAAGAATACTCTTTAATTATTTGTTCTATATTATTCTTACAAATTGTAACTCCGTCTACTTCGACTATTAATTCACCTCTAAATATCGCAACAAAAAAATTCCGAAGAGTGGAATCGACAATCCTTTCCCTCCAATTTTTCGCATACAAAAAATCATATATTAATACATCTGTTCCCGTTGTATCTCTGAAAAACAAATTTCTATTAAAGAAATTTAGATTCTCAATTTCATTATCATAGACAGGAGCATTGTCAGCTTCAGCATTCCCAAAAAAACCAGTGCCTCTATACTCTTTATTCTCACAGGTATGACTGACTAATCTAGTTACACCTTGAAAAGCTTTTATTCCTTCTGTATCGAGTGTATTATAAAATACAGTTCTTATAGAGGAACAAGCGAATGGCGCATTCTTCCCAATCCCAAAAGCTCCTCCCTCTCCCATACTCTTATTAGAGTTTCCGAGTGATTTTACAAGACCTACCCAATTACTATTCTTGTTTTTCAGATCTTTTGATCCTGTTAAACCGGTTGTATTAAAATCACTTATTTTCAAAACTTTCAGTTGTTGTCCATTTAGTCCATTTATAGCCTTTTCAAAGAAATTTTTCGTTTTTCTATTTTCCTTCCAAGATTCTTTACAACTCTCCAATATAGAACTATATTCATTTAGATTCGGAAATTGATCCGAATCTATTGAAAATAGTTCAATTTTAACTACAACCGGTCTTTCTTTGTCCAGCCTCGCGTCTACAGAATTTTGTAAAATTTCCTTTGCTAAACTAGCATATATATCATTTTTGAATGTCTCAACTCCTGGATCATTCATACCTTCAACCCCACCACCATCCAGTTTTGGAAATGACCATCTATATTTATTAATCACTCATTTCTCCTCCCATCACTAACAAATTTTCTATTTTCTTAGCCAATACTTGAGATATCTTAGGCGGTACCGCATTTCCTATTTGTTGATATTGAGAATCTTTAGTACCTTTAAAAATAAAACTGTCAGGAAATGATTGTAGCCTTGCTGCTTCCCTCACGCTAATTGCTCTATCTTTTTTTGGATGAATCCACATTGATTTTCTTACATTGACGACTGTCCCTGACGGCTTATCATATTCAATTCTCAGATATATCGTATTTTGCGTTCTTTCTGGTGTAGTATAGGTACTTTTCATTTCCTGTGATAAATCATGGAAATTTTGCCCTTCTCTTAAAAGTTTGAACCTCTTTAAAGCTGTTGGGGTGCTCTTTGTCGCGATATGATTGTAAATTAATTCTGAATCACAAATATAATGTCTATAATCGTTTCTTTGAGTCATCTCTACTCTATTAATACCTTTGTTCTGAACATCAGCTACCAAACTTACAGGTAAACCCTCTAAATCTTCAATGGCATCTCTAACTGTAAAAGTTTTATTTTCTTTATATTCGAAAAAGTTAGAAATATCGTTATATGGAATATCTTTTCTTACTCCAATTAGGATAAATCTTTGTCTTTTTTGTGGAACACCAAAATTGATTGCATTAACAACATTTCTAAACTGATTATAATTCTCCCCTAGAATCTTATCGATGTATTCAATTACAGAATATGAATATACTTTTGCAACTAATAAATTATCAATTTGTTTATAGTTACCTATTAATCGATTAGTCTCGATCTCTTCAATAATTTTTATTGACTCTTCAAAATTAATAAACTGTTCCAATATTTCAAAGAAATATGAAGAGTATGTTTGGCTTTCTATGGCTCTTGTAAAAACTTCAAACTCTGGTTTAAAATAACTATCATGTTCACTTTCCATCAATCTAAGCAATGCCTTTGAATTTTTACATAAAAATTTTCTGACCTTTGCTTCATCTCTTCTTTTTTTACTTAGTGTATTTAATAATTTGAATAAGGACTTATTTATCATATATTCTCTATATGACTGTTTTTCTGCTATTAAAGAAATGTCAAATCGAAAAATATTTTGTTCGCTTATAACAATATTTTCTTCTCTTAATTCAATATTGAAAGAGTCGATTTCGTTTTTATCATTTCGTGAATAGAAAAAACGATGTTTTTCAGATTTTAACATCTTTACATTCTCCATTACAAAAATCTTTGGTTTCAAAGATTTAATTGCTTTGAAATACTCTTTCACCAAACCGTTATTCGTATTAATTATTCCGGTTTTTTGTCTATTGGCATTAGAAAAACCTTGACACGGAGGACCACCTATTACGACATCTACTTCTCCAAATTTTTCGTTTAATAAATTATAATCTACATCCTTAATATCTGATAAAAGCTCTAGATCATCTTTATGGTTTGCTTTATAAGTCTCTTTTGCATGTTTATTATTCTCAACAGCAGCGACAATCTTGAAAGATTTATTTGAATCAAACCCATAACTTAATCCACCTGCTCCAGAAAATAAATCAATTACTTTGTACATTAATTATCCGCCTTTAATAATTACTAGATGTTTCAGAAAAACACCATACACGTATTTTAACACTTTTTTTTAAAGAGTTTAGCTCTTTCTGGAGGGTATTCACTATATTACTCAGTTTACAATTACTGTTTTAAGTTTTTAGAACCTCTAATTTAAAACCTGAATTCTTTAAAAATAATTTTCGTTATCTTTTGTTATTTTAGCATATTTGTTAATGATTAAAAAATGCTTTCCAAAATATATGAATACAAAAAAAGATAAAACATTGAAAAGAAAAAAGGCTTGCCAATTAATCTAAATAAGAAACGAAACTCAAGATACATCACACCAGTTCAGATTCTTCTGCTTTAAAAAATTTTTTTTAATAAATAGGATCTGCTTCATAAATTCCAAATCCTTGCTCCAGACATTATACTTGATTAAATCCTCAACAAAAAGAGACGCCAATAACCATCAGCCTCTCCCACATAATCATTTAGTTATATATGCTTCCAAAAGGATAGATTAGCCTGCCCTCTTCCCAACCCCATAAACCACCCAATCCCGCTCCTGTTCCACCCGCACCAACCGTAACCCAACACCATCCAAATACTTCCCAAACACATCCGGCTCCTTCAGCTCAGGCAGAAAGTATTTCACTTTAGAATACTCACAGCCAATGAGCAGAATCCCGTCATCAGTCAGTATTCTTCTTATCTCTAAAAGACTTCCTTGCAAATTGCTCCAATGAAAATGATTTTGAAAAGCGCAAATTAGGTCAAAGCTTTTTGAAGGGTAATGAGTTTCTTCGATATTACCTCTTTCAAACGTGATCGTATGATCCGAGTGTAATCTCTGTGCTTGTTCGATGGCTTTTTCTGAAATGTCTATTCCAATGATTGACTCGGCCTTGAATCTTTGACTGAGGTAGTACGTTGTTGCGCCATTGCCCACACCTATATCTAAAATGCGGTGAAATTGTTTTGCTGGTAAGAATGACAGGCACCATTTTGCCATGGGCAAGTACACTTTATTCCATAATTTCATCATGACACTCCCTACCCGACCGGTTGGCTCTTTTGATTGGTTTAGAAGGTATTTGTAAATGAAAAATAGTCCCACTACTATTATTAATAGGATAAAGAAACGATTCATGTCTTGTCCTTTCTGATGCAATCTAAAGTAATGATGTTTCTTAGATTCATAGTCTGGAATGGTATCCTTACAAATCCAATACTACCTTATCTACGATCTTTTAACTTCACATTTCTCTCGTTACTCACATTGTACTTCACTTCGACATCTACTAAATAATAAACAACATGCTGTAAGTCCTCTTCTGTTACATCTGCCTCAGTTGCACTTGTTGTTTGTTTATACCTAAGCTTGACAACGTTCCCTTTTTTGAAACTTTCCGGTTCCTCTGTTTCAAATAATGCTTGATCTAAATAGCTGTCAACCAATACCACATATGACTTCTCTCCTATGGTTCGAACACTCGTAACGAAGAAATAGTCTGTCCTTGTTTGAACAGGATTTCTGCCTAGAAGCAAGTCCAAGGACTGTACTTTTCTTGGATTTGAGATAGCCACTCTTTTCTCATCCTCATTGAACAAGTCCATAGGTGTTACTTGATCTAATTCATCATAGGTAAAATTAATGATCTCATCTTTTTCGTATTTCAATTTCGTTTTCGTATCCCACTGTAAAAGGGTGCCACTTGAAATATCTTGAAAAATCACACTATGACCATAATAGGCCTTAGATGCGCCCATCGGAACTCTATTATCAATACTAATTACTTTTGCTATTGTATATTTTCTCATCATATCACCTACTATCTATTATTCATTATAACTTGTTTTTCTCAGTGCTTAAGCGGACAAGTCTAAAAAAAGACACTATCTGCGTTTGCTTTCATAAAACTATTATAAAAGAATAAAGACAACAAAAATAGTCGCCTCATGAATCTCTTTTTCATAAAATCTCTCCTGCTATTTATTTGAGATTAATATTTCTACAAGTATATGTTTAAATAATCTTGTAGCAGAAACTCCTTGGATTGCGGAAAACGAAATGTTATTCAACCCAAATAACAATTGAAGAATTTTGAGACGACATTCGCTCGTAAACCATAGCCATCACAAAAAACCTCCCGCAATTCAACAATCAATTGTCAAATCACGGAAGGAATTTCCCATACTTTTAAATTTTAGTGATTAACCGCTACTTAAAGCCCCCATCAGTCTTCTTCGTATAGTCGTATTCTAGTTCATCATAAGGAAACATCGGGCGCTGGATTTGTTTAAAATCCAGCTTTTCTGTTGCTTGTTGTGTTGGGCCGTCGGTTAAGGCCATCACGCAGTAGGCTCCGTAGGCGTCGAAGTCTGGTGAGATATAGCCTTGTTTTACTATGATCACTTCGTAGTCTTCTATGGAGACATTTGCCCACATAAATTGTGCTAGTTCTGTGAAGCTCACTGATTCGCGCTGCACTAGCACCGTGAGGGGATAGTGCTTTAATTTTACACCGATCACGCATCCTGTGATGGGGTCTTTTTGGTAATCTTGACTGACTACTCCTTTTGAGACGATCGTTCCTTCTAGTAGTATTGCTTTGGATCGTTCGTCGAGGTCTGTTCCTAAATTGAACTGCACTGCCTCTCCTAACGCGTGTTGATTTAGCTGAGTTGTCGCTTTTTCGTCAATAATGCCTGCGATCAAGGTTGGTTTCTGCCAATCGGGATGTGTCTTCAATAAGTGTCGCAGGATCCCTGTACTGTAGCCATCGCTGCCGGCACCGCAGTTATCTCCTGAATCGGTGATGAAGATTGGTTGCTCCGTCATATTCTCTACCTCGGCTAACACCTGTGCTAATTCTCCGTAATTGCCGTGATAGTGAAACTCATACCGTCGGCGCAGGATAAAGTCGTATAGTTCATCGGCTTTTTCTTGGGCGTAGCTTCGATAGCGTTGATCGGCTGGTACTATTGTTACGGCACAGCCTAAGCGATCGCTGTCATGCCGGACATAGCCTACATGAAAGGACGCGCAGAGGATTCGTTCGTCTTGTTCTAATTCATCAAGCTTTTGATTGATGGATCGGACTGGTTCGTCTGATGACACCGAACGTTCGCCGCCTACGATGATCGGCAGCTTGCGACAGACTGGTTGGATTACTCGTGTGCGTTCCTGTAGGATTTCACAGAAAAGGGTCGCTGTTTTGTCGAATGTTTCTTGAATATCTGTATGTGGCGAGTGGCGGTAGCAAGTCACCAGATTGGTCATCTTTGCGAATTCTTCCGTCACATTGCCGTGGGGGTCCATCACCACGGCGATTGGCAGATATGCGCCTACTAATTTTCGGATCTCTCGTAAAATCACAAACTCTGCTGATCCTTCCGGCAGATTCATCACCTTGCTGGCACCATGCAGATAGAGATAAATGCCGTCGATCTCACATATCTGCTGTTTCACCACAGCTAAAAAATGCTCTAGGATATAGTCGAACGCCTCTCGTTCGATCAAACCGCCTGGATGACCATTTGCATAGAAACCTGGGATTAGCTGGATACCTTGATTATCAAAGATAGGCTGAATGCCCATCTTTGATATCATGTCGTTGCCTTCTGCAAAGAGAAAATTTTCTTTGTTCATGGTTTTTGGCGTATGCTTGTTGCTCTCTGAATTGAAGAATCCTACTAATACCTTCATTTGCGTTTCTCCATTACTGTCATCATATTTTGATAAACGCCTTCTGCATTCATCAAGCCGAAATCGGTGGGGTTGATCACCATGATGGGGATCTCAGCGGGTACTTCTTTGCGGACATTTGGTACTGCGTAGCGGACTTGAGGTGCCAGCATCACCAGCTGTTTTTCGTGGGATTTTGGTCCGACCTTTTCCAGACCTACTGCTTCGATGTGGAGTGATTGTCCGGCTTTTTCTGCTACTTCACTGATTTTCTTGCATAAGATCGCGGTACTCATCCCCGCTTGGCAAACTAATAATACGTTCATGTTCATTCTTCCTTTCTTTCTAGTAAACTTCGATTGCGTCTTCTGGGTTTTGTTCTGAAGGCATCTGTTCTTCTGCCAGCTTCTCTTTTTCAAACAATTTATAAAATGGATAGTACACCAGCATATTGGCGGCAATACATACCACCGTCAGAATCACTGCCCGATAATCAAGGCTGGACAACCATTGCCCCACGCCCACCGGCACTGTGGAGCTGACATTGATCAGCGTACGATTGACCAAGCCTATCGCCATCGCTCCGTAACACAAGAAAATATTCACCACTTGGGTCAATAGAAACGGGATCAAGAAAATCGGGTTCAAAACGATCGACAGTCCAAACAACACCGGTTCGTTGATCCCAAAGATTCCGGGAATGATCGCCAGCTTGCCCACCGTACGAATCTGAATGGATTTGCTTCGCAGCATCAACAGCACCAAGCCCAATGTCGCACCGCCACCACCAATGGCTACAAAATTGAAATAGAACGAACTCGTCACGATCCGAGGCAGCTCCGTTAATGGTGTTCCCGCTGCATAAGCGGCCGCGTTTTCTAAGGTATTGGCATCAAAGGACGGCATCACCACCGACAAGATGGCACTGCTGTGGATGCCAAACCACCAGCCGAGTTGCGAGACCACCGAAGCAAGTGATACCCCGAAGACCGTATCCACCGCCAGATTCAACGGCTGTCCGATCATCATTAATAGTTTTGGTACTGATGTCGCGAAGACCTCCGCAAAGATCATGCGGATCAATACCATCGTCAAAAATACCACAGCTAATGGCACCAGCGCTCCGATAGATTCCTTCAGCGATGCCGGCACCGTATCTGGAAAAGCGATATACCCCACGCGTTTTCGCACCAGCAGATGGTACAGCTCCACCGCCGCAAAGGTCGTGATGATCGCTGAAAAGAGGCCTGTTCCGCCAAAGTAAGCTGTGTCCCAATTCCACTCCACGTACTGGCTATTAACCACTAAAAAGGAGACCAATGCCACCAGCATGGTTAAAAAGACATTCATCTGACGTTTTTGCGCCAAGTTATAGGCGATCGCCAGTGACAGGTAGATGCCCTGACTGCCTAGTGTCACCCCAAACAAGAAGTTCAGGTGCGAGCCATAGAACTCCGCCTCCTGCGCCCAGCCCTTCATCACGGGATAAAAGACGTCCGTTTTAGATAGCAAATGATAATCCACGATTGGCTGCGACAAGATCAACGCAAAAGAACCAATCAAAATCAACGGCAGAATCGTCATGAAGGATGTGGCGATCACTTGCAAATAAAGATTGCCCGCCAGCTTCGCCGCTAAAGGTGCAAAGAGCTTTTCCAAGACATTGGAGAACTTCTGTAATTGTTTACTCATAGCTTTCCGCCTCCTCGCGTTCCATCTGATCAATCAGCAGCTGACACATCCGACTCCACGAGATCGCATTGGCAAGATGGTCCTGCGCATGGGTCATGACCAGAGAATACGGCACCTCTTCCTCATTGACTTCTGCTTGGATCAGCTTTGTTTGGATATTGTGCACTTCAGCCATGCGCTCTTGTCCACGCTTCATCGCCACCACCGCAGCGGCTAGATTGATTCCTTCAAGATAAGCGTTCATCCCTTGATAAAAATCATCCATCGCATCACCGGCGATGCTGATGATCTGAAACGCCGTCAGTTGTACTTCTTCTTTTGTCATGTTTTTCGTCCTCCTTGTTAGTAGAATGCTGCATAAGACCAATCACAAATACGATACTTCCCGCCACGACCCAGCTATAGGTCAACAAATCGCTGAGATGCCACGGCTCCTGAAACAAAAACACCGAGACCGCTAACATCAAGGCAGGATTCAAATACTGCAGGATCGCCAACACCGTCTGGGGCAGACGTTTACTGGCAGCCATAAATAAAATCAAGGGCAACGCTGTCGCAGCGCCGCTGGTCATCAATAATAGATTGCCTTCCCACATGGGCAACACCAACGGCATCTTGGTGACCCACACGATCACCAGTGCTACCGGCAATAAGATCACCGTCTCCACCCACATCCGAAACATCGGATCTAATGCCCCCTGCTTTTCCAACACGCCATAATAAGCCACACATAGTGCCATCAACAGCGGCACGAGGGATAACGACGCACCTGCCACCAGCTTGGTGAAGATACTTCCCATCAATAACACCACCGCAAATCGCTGCCAGACATTCAGCTGTTCCTTGAAGAAAAAGCGCCCAAAGAACACCGTAAAAAGCGGCGAACAAAAATAAGCAAAGCTTGCACTAGTCGTCTGACCACTGGCGACACAATAGATAAACGCGCCCCAGTTGCCGCCGATCGAAAGCGCCGCTAGACACAGATTCCGCCGCACCTTAGCATCTCGCCACACCACCAATAATTGCTGGACCAGCCTCTCTTTTTTGAAAGAACAAAGACACGTCAATGTCATCACTATAAATGACCAAATGATGCGGTATGCCAACAACTCCAGCGAGTCGATGCCTTCTAGCAGCTTCCAAAAAATCGGCAGAAAGCCCCAGATCGTGTAGGTAATCACTCCATAAATAAGACCTTTTTTGATAGAACCAACTCCTTTTCATCAACCAATCGGAGAAAGCAAAAAAGCAGGCCCGACACATCTCACACTTTTTGTGAAATGGATCAAGCCTGCCTAACAGTCACCCTCCAAATGGTTGAACTATTCAATTTTTCGGTATTTCTTTTCAAGATTCGTTGCAACGATCGTGTCTCCCTTCTTCTTACCAAATCCGATGCCCTTTTTCACCAAGACCCACTCTCCTTTCCCTTCACGAGCCACCACGACATTATGCGTCAACACCTGAAGAACCACCATATTCCCACCCTTTCTGATAAGTAATGATTTCAAATAAAACGTCAGCGATTTCACTAAGAGACTGCTCACTCTATTGCGAGCCAAAGCAACACAAAAAAAAGGTATCGGGCGTGGTCTGCCCAATACCTTTGACATAGCGAAATAAACGTATACCGCACCTCGAAATTTCCCCACAAAAAAGACTAGAAAAAAAGCTTAAATTTGGTACAATAATGAGGTCGGTGTGATACACTGACTATGGCAACTTGATTGGTCAGTTGGCGCTGACTTTTCAAGGCTCTATGTTCTGGGTCCGTCCAGAATGTAGAGTGCCTTTTTTATTTGATTAATTAAATATCTGAGTCCATTTTATTGAAAGCGGATTAGCCTGTCAAGCGAACAAAAGATTTTTTTGAGATTATGGTCAGAAAAATGATGCTGATCGCTTTACTCCATACACTATTAAAAGTTAATACCCCCAACAATTTTTTTCTACCCCAATTTATCCGTTTTGGGGTAGATTTTTTTAATTTCGAACTCACTCATCTCGCTCTTCAAACTCCAACAGATAATGATCAATCTGACCGTTTTCTATGATCTTCATTTCGATCGTATCCCATTCCTTATGGTTCAAAAGTTTTTGAACCAACTCGTTTTCGATCTCCGCCTTGGTTATCGTGCCTACATCATAATAATCTATCTCAAATAGGTCATCGATTTTATTTCCTTCTTCATCTTCTTCATAGCTTGAGAAAATGACGTAATTGACCACAATCTCATTGTCCCTTCGTGCATGTCTCACTAATTCATCTAAGAGCACGATCTCACAGCCAAAATACCTCAATACCTCTTCTATTTCTTCGTCACACCAATTGTAGTGGGGTTCATTTTTTTCAAGAATTTGTTGAATTTCTTCTTTTTGTTCTTCAGTTAGTGATTCGTAAGTAATCTTACTATCGATCGCTCCATCTGCATCGCTTTTTTGTTCAACTCTATATAAAACGTTTCCATTTCGGTCTAGTATATTGAACTTTAATGCCCTTTGACCGTTCAACAGCGTGATCCAAATTGCGCGTTCAGATCGATACCCGCCATAAGTTAATTGTGTTTTTTGATACTCTACTGTCACCTTTTCATCCTCCTTAACAACAGTTTTCCCGTCATTATTATACAATGAGGCAATCGATAAGGACTAGCTGATTTCACGATATAAAAACCCCAATTACGATTTATTTTTAAACAAAATGACTTCGTTTCTAAGAATTGAACTTAAAAAGGATCGAACACTTTGATTCGTGTTCGATCCTCTTTCTCAACCAAGCCTTTCCAAAACATTCGCTATCTCGATTAGAACCTCTGGATCAGTCTCAGTTTCTTTCAATTCCTGCAATAGAACAATCGTAGCGATTTTTGCCGTTTTCAAAAAACTTGAATATCTTGAAAAATCAATGATAAATAGAATCGCTTATTTTTCTTTATCAAGACCAATTAATTCACGTTGTTTTCGGTTGGACTCGTCACCAATATATTTAAATACTGTCTTAATCTCTCTGACAGTCGCCTTATTTTGGAGTTCTGAAAAATTACGATTGTACTTGATCATAATCGCCTCTACTTTTTCTCTCTCAGTCATGTAACATCTCCTCCAATCCTTCTCTTGTATATTTTATTGGTAATGCAAGTTCAATATTCTCTATATCCATAATCGAATCTGATCATTCATTTTGAAAATCGTGTTCGATCCTCTCCCTCAATTAAGTCGCTCCAGAACATTCACCATCTTGGACGTTATTTATTATGGCAGTCATTCTGCACTTAACTCCTTAAACCCGTTTGTAAATTTCTAAACATGTTCACATCCGACGGAAAACACTTACATTTAGCTATCCGATATTTATACTGATAAGTGAAGAAACAGTGGCCACATCGTTCTTCTAATCAAAGATAGATCTTAACGCTTCACTTAGTAATAGTTCGAATTGATTCAGCGTCGTTCCGAAGAAAAGGTTTGGCTGGTATGCGGACAAGACGCGCGGGGCATACGTCTCTGTGCTGATAGTCAAAGTTGCCAACTGCCCTATTTTTGAATTTTTCTCGCCAACAAAGGCGATCAGATCAATATGATGATTTTTAGCCATTTGAGCGAGATCCGCTAACCGAAAGGTATCACCTGAGTTAGAGACAATAAAAATCAGTACATCCTTTTCAACGTTTTCCCGCAGGAATTCAAGATGGCTATTCGCCGTTGCTCGGAAACCATAGAGATTCAGTGTTTCAGAAAAATGATTCGCGATATTTTGTGAAAAGCCTGAACCTAGGATCATGATTCGTTTCTCTTTATACTCAGTTAGCAGGCGAACAAACACGTCTCTTTCTTCATCTGAGAAATTCTTCGTCGGGTTCGTTGCCAATGGTTTACTTCCATACGCGAAGACCAGCTCACTATAACCGGAATAGCCGATTTTTTTCGCCATATTTACGATGGTCGCCGTTGAAACATAAGAGGCTCTAGCGACATCGCGAATACCTAAATCTCTTAGTGAATCACGATTTTTATCCATAAAACGTAAAACGGCTGCTTCTGAATCATTCAACTGATACTTATCAATCAGCGTTTCAGTATCCATAAGGTCCACCTCAAATTCTTTAGTTAGGAGTATTATAACATGACAGAAAATAATTTTATTCAAGATCCATGGGCAAAAATGACGACACGAAATGGCCTTCAAGGTGATGAAGTCATCTCAGCATTACAGAAATCCATCCGCAGAGGAAAAGAAAAAGCGGCCTGTGAATTTGCCTATGAAATGTATATTACCTCACCTCAATTTGAAGAGAAGCTGTGGAGACGTTTATTAGCCATCAGCGTTGAGGACGTAGGGATGGGAAATCCGTATGCAGCAATTATGATCAATAACTTAAACCAGATGCGTAAAGAATTTCAATATAATGAATCTGACCGAGCAATGTTTTTCTTTCACGCTATTCGGTACTTGTGCGATTCAGAAAAGGATCGTTCCTCTGATTTGCTCAAAAATATCGTGATAAAAAGCTTCGCCATGGGTTATGTACCTGAAATACCAGACATCGCATTGGACAAACACACCACGCGCGGACAAGAAATGGGGCGCGGTTCAGAACATTTCCTACATGAAGCAAGCAAAGTCATTCCTCAAGCAGAGGTTGAAAATGACTATAAAGAACAATATGAAGAGATCATTAAAAAGTATGACCCGCAGCATGTCGTGCCAAGTACCTTTGTTTTTAATCCTTGGCAAGTATAGGAGGACGAATCATGGAAAATTCTACTGTCATAACGAAGCTTAATGATTTGCTTAGCCCTTTTGCGGCAAAAATTGGGAATCAGCGGCACCTTAAAGCCATCTCGAGCGGGATGATGTTTGGTCTCCCCTTTATCGTGATTGGATCATTTTTTCTGATTTTTGCGAATCCACCGATTAACATAGATCAATACAATCCAGCGACAGCCAATTTTTTTATGAAATTCATGGCTGGTTGGAAGGATTTTGCGGTAGCTAATTATGATTTAATCACCGCTCCTTACAATTTGACTATGGGGATCATCGGACTGATCAGCGTTTTCGGGATCGCCTTCTCCCTTGCCAGTGAATACAAGATTAATCCAGCCATGAATGGGATGGTGGCATCCGTCATTTTTCTGATGGTTTGTACTCCGGTTAAAGAAGGAAACATCAACCTGAACTACCTAGGTACAAACGGGCTGTTCGTGGCGATCATCATTGGTCTACTCGTGGTGGAAGTGAACAGAATCTTTGAAGTCAAAAATATCAAATTAAAATTGCCGGATACTGTACCACCCATGGTTGCTACCTTCATTAACACGCTCGTTCCGCTATTAACGAATATTATCCTCTTTTATGGGATTAATCTGATTTTCTTAGTCACAACAAAAAAGATTTTCCCCGAAACGGTGATGGACATTTTAACACCGGCAACGAATATAGCAGGAAGTCTTGGCGGTTTCTTACTGATTGTGACTCTGGGAAATGTATTATGGTTGTTCGGTATTAATGGCTCATCGATCATTTTCCCAATTGTTTTTACTCTGGGGATGGCGCAAACAGGACTGAATGCTGAACAAATGTCTAACGGAGAAACAATGACTCATCTAATGAATCTGCAAATGTTTCGTATTTCAGTTTTAGGTGGTGCAGGCGGAACCCTCGGTTTAATTCTTTTGATGATGCGAAGTAAAGTCTCAGAATACCGAACAATCGGGAAACTATCGCTGATACCTGGCATTTGTTCAATCAATGAACCGGTCATTTTTGGTCTTCCAATCGTTTTTAATCCGATTCTGGCGATCCCATTTTTAATCACACCGATTGTTTCCTTGCTACTGACCTATTTCGCTCAAAGTGTCGGTTTGATTGGAGTTGGATTTATCGTTGATCCCTCCTTCACCCCGTTCTTTGCACAGGCGTATCTTTCAAGTATGGATTGGCGAAATATCGTCTTCTGTTTGGTGTTGATCCTGATTAGTTCTGTGATCTATTATCCATTCTTCAAGGTTATGGAGAATAACAAAATCAAGTTGGTGGATGAATAGCTGTAGGATAAATTTTTTTGCAGAAAAGTTGTCTACTCCCTCTAAACAAAAACTCAATAAAAGATCGAACACCAATAACTCGTGTTCGATCTTTTTTGACTTAATTGAGCCTCTCCAAAACATTCGCTATCTCAGTCAAAACCTCTGAGTCAGTCTCAGTTTCTTTCAATTCCTGCAACAAACTAATCGTTTCCTCTGGCGCTTTCTTCGTCAGCTGCCCCAATGCCCAGACAGCGGTACCTCGAATAACTGGTCGCTGATCCTGTAGACAGGCTTGGATTTCTGGCAGTGCTTCTTTCCCGCCAAGGTTGGCTAAGGTGATCAGCGCATTGCGCTGCAGCGGTTTTTTCCCGCGCCAAGAGCCGGCCAGGTGTCCGAATTGTTCTTTGAATTCGCGATTTGAGATGGATAATAACGGCGCCAATTTTGGATGGACTTCATCGACTTTTGGCTCCATCTCTTCGTGAAAATGAAAATCTTTGCCACGATTGTATGGACAGACGAGCTGACAAATATCACAGCCGTATATCACGTTACGCATTTTCTTTCGATATTGCTCCGGCATCATTCCCTTGGTTTGAGTCTGATAAGAGAGGCACTTTTTAGCATTCATCCGACCGTCTCCCAATAAGGCACCTGTTGGACAGCCGGTAATACAACGTGTGCAATCGCCGCAACCGTTTGGCACTGGCTGATCAGGTTCAAATTGGATATTCGTGATAATTTCACCAAGGTATACAAATGATCCGTATTCTTCCGTAATCAGCAAGCCGTTGCGTCCGATAAAACCCAGGCCCGCGCGTTGTGCAACTGCCACATCCACCAGCTCACCTGTATCCACCTGCGGAGCAAAGCGCCACTTCGCCTGAACCTGTTCCGTTTCAGCCTGTTCTTTGATAAAGTTGATCAATCTCGTCAGCCGTTCTTCCAAAATGAAGTGATAATCCGTTCCCCACGAAGCACGGGCAAATTGTCCGCGTTTTTCATCACGAGGGATCTTGTCGTGGATTTTAGTCGGATACGCCAAAGCAATCGCGATGATACTTTTGGGGTCTTCAAAGGTTTCTTCTGGATACAACCGTTCTTTGATATTTTGATGTTCAAAGCCAGAGGTATGCCCCAGCGCGCGCTGCTCCAGCAAGGATTCCTCCATATAATCAAAAGGATCAGCTGTTGTAAAGCCGATTTTATCGATACCAAGTTGCTTACTTTCAGCGATGATCCGTTCTTTTAAGGTTTGCATTGTTCCACTCCTAGTTTCTAGTTCGTATGAAGGAATTCATTTTTCAAAAACCGAAAAAATGAATCCGTCTCTCTCCACGTATATCATTCTACTAGACCTGCTAAAGCAGGAAGTAGAACTAAGAATTTACAGGGCCTACTATATCACATGTTCCCCACTAGAAAAAGAAATCAACTATTCTGCCAACGGACTGATAGGAAAATCTGTCCTTCATTTTTATCAAAAACTCGCTTTACTATTTAATCTAAAAGTTAAACAAAAAAGAGACGCCAATATCCATCAGCCATCTCGCATAAAATCATTCAGTTATTTCGCCCTCCACCACTCTACCCTATGTAATGGCAGCTAAATCTTTACCAAAAAGTCCTTCTCAAAAACGCCCTTCTTCAACACATAGCCGCTGCCCCAAATGGTTTTGATCATTTCTGGATCAAAGCCTGCGATCTCCAGCTTCATCTTGATCCGCTTTATCAAGACAGAAGTCTGGGAAAGATGAGAATTGTTCGGACGTTCGTTCCAAAGTTGTGAACACAGTTCTTCTCTGGACACCACACTGCCCTTTGATTGGATCAGGCAATCCAAAGTTGTCTGTTCCCGTTTGGTCAGGCTTCTTTTGAGCTGGACAAGATTGCCCATTTCTTGGATGGACTCGTTCTTATATAGAAAGACAATATTGGTCTCATCCTTTTGATAGGGTGCTAATTTCTCTGAAAGCTGTTCTCTCAAATAATCAATGAATTGATCCACAACCAGCCAATCGATCACACCTAAAGAGTGTAACTGTTCCTCTTCCTTGGCATTCGGCTTACTACCCAACTTACGTAACAAGCCCCATTTCTCTGATTTTAAAATCGGCAATAGCTCTCGAATCTCGGAATCCGCGATTGTTTCGCTTAAGATGATCGCTTGATAATTCAACAGATACCGTTGCAACGTGTCAGTTGTCGTATTCTTCTGATGCCTGCTTGCCTTCAAGCATTCCAGCAGCTCCACTGAACAAAAAACCTCGTAACTCAGGTGTTGAAGCTGCTGCTGCAGCTCTTGTTCAAGGACTAAATTCTTAGTCAAAATCAACATAGGTTTCATCCATGGACCTCCTTCTTTAATTTTTAAGGAAGTAAGCTCTCACCTACTTCCTCCTATTTCTAATTTTCTAAAAAGTAATTCAGCTGCGCTTGCCAATCAAGGTAAAGAAAGATCGCTGCCGCAATTGCTACCAGCATGATAAACAATAAGCCGCAATCCACTAATAACACTGTCGACTTCTTTCCATACTCCATGCGCAATCGGCTGTCCTTAATGAAGAACAATAAAAAGCTGATCAATCCGCCTAAAGCAATCGCGCCGAAAATTCCCAGCCATACTGGAATCGTCATTTATTATTTCCTCCTATGGCGTGTCATCCAATGACCACGTTAATTTTGCCTTATACACTGTTCCCTTTTTCCCTGCATTGGCAGGCAGATTCAAGGAAATCTTGTCAAATGGCATCCGAAGCTGCCACGTATCCTGACCCTGATTCGGTTGAGCCGTGACTAAAGTCTTCGCTGTTGGTTGTCCTGCCACGATCGTTTCCGTTGATTGAACACTACTAGGCACATCAACCCCAGTAGGCGATGAATCAATCGTTTCCTGCGGGGTATCCCTATTCGTCACTCTCTCAATCGACATGTTATCCAGCTTCAATGATGTTCCCGTACCATTTGGCATCGGAGTGTTCGAACTATCTCTGAAATCAGATAACTTTGCGGTCAACTTCCAGCCTGTGCTAAGCCCACGATCATCCTTGATTCGGGTGTAGAAGCCATCCGTTACAACCTTAGTGTTTGACTGATAGTTCATTGAATGCAGATGATAGGTTTGAGCAGTGCTCATTATTGGATTTGTGCCGTGATTGAAATAGACAGGTACAGATTGGATGGACATATCATCCGTATCCTTTGGTGTGTAGGTTTGTTCATCGTCTTGGATTTGAACTCTGCCTTTAGATTCATTATGGTACGGGCTCGTGATCGTATCATCTTCCCAATCTAAGCGCCCTTCGGCTTCTACCCATTGATCAACTGTGCCAGTAACTGTTGTTTCAAAAGTAAATGTGATTCTATCACCATCATTCAAATCACCATGATTATTCGTACCATCAATATCCGCGGCAGTTGCTGGTGCACCATTTTTAGTAATTGGATAGGCTACAATTAACTAGACAGAAAAATTAAGGTGTGTAGACTAGAAGAAAACATACCAGGAGGAATTTTTATGTCTAAGAGAACACGAAGAACTTTTTCACAAGAATTCAAGCAACAAATCGTCAATCTTTACTTAGCTGGAAAGCCACGTGTAGAAATCATTCGAGAATATGAACTAACGGCTTCAGCATTTGACAAATGGGTAAAGCAATCTAAAACGAGTGGTTCATTCAAAGAAAAAGATAATCTTACGCCTGAACAAAAAGAATTGTTAGAACTACGTAAAAGAAACCAGCAATTAGAAATGGAAAATGATATTTTAAAGCAAGCAGCGCTGATATTCGGACGAAGAGACAAGTAATCGATGCGAATAAGCATCTTTACCCTATATCAGCGATGTGCAGAATATTAGGTCTATCACGTCAGTCCTATTATTATCAATCAAAACCAAAGAAAGACGAATCAGAACTTGAAGAAGCAGTCGCTGAAGAATTTATCCGCAGCCAAAAGGCCTACGGCTCAAGAAAAATAAAAAAAGCCTTATTAAAACGAGGCATTCAGATCAGCCGACGAAAAATTAGTAGAATCATGAAAAATAGAGGATTAAAATCGAGCTATACTG
>OKWP01000232.1_pt1 | contig 36861 bp, 37 predicted proteins | sample 1607251 | NCBI WGS metagenome assembly OKWP01 (sample SAMN07501073, study PRJEB24779) | human gut metagenome | isolation source: stool | host: human infant | place: USA: Pittsburgh, PA
GAGACCTTCTCCTCTAGAATTGAAAAGTATGCGATTTACCTTCCGTAACAACGGTAGGTTTATTCAACTACGTGTCCGATCAAAATTTATCTGATTTCAAAATAGCCAAGAGAATTATGGTTGTTAAAAACTCTTAACTATTTAACTTCCACAGTTTAGTTGACAAACCCTAGGGATATTGATTCTGATATTTAATCCATAATTGCTGTTGAAAGTCCGATAGTTGAATTTCACTTAATATTGAATCATGATCCTTAAGGTCAAAAGTGGATCTTCTCTTTTCTTTAGTGTTTTCTAACGCTTTACCTAAAATGACGTAATCTATTTTGTTTGAACGAACACTACTCAATATGAAAACATCATAAAAATCACGCGGTCTAGTTGTAGCAATCCCTCTAGATAAAATGGTTTCTAATTTTTCTGCAAGAACATTTTCTATGGGATAGGGCCAAACTTGAATTTCTTCATTGCTAAACATTTTTTCAAATTTGAAATCTATTTCTTTTGGGGTGATCGCATCTCCTGTTGTAACGTCAATCGTAACTACTTCATGGATTCTTTCAAAATTGGCAATTAGTTTTATTTTTAATCCTGGGTATTGGTCCTTTTCTCGTATATTTTCTACGCCGAGTACTGACAAATGGAAGGATTCTTCAGTTTGAACCTTTACTATCTCCTCGGCAATTGAATACAAATTTTCAGAACTTAATTCAATCCCGACAATTGTAGTATCCAGATCCATTGTAGCTCGCAGATCTAACCCGATCATCCCGCCAATCAAATAACCACCTTTAATGATAAAATTATCTCTATATTTAGATCTAACTAATTTTTCCAAAAATATCTCTATTAGATAGTTTTGTTGTACTTGTTGTGCGGGTATCCCCTTTTCTTTAGCAATTTGATTAATTTTTGCCTTAAAACTCATAGCATTTTTGAAAATTACAATAACACCCCCATATAGTCATTCATCTTTTTTTCCACACCAAATAGTTTTGCATATCGAAATAATTTGTTAACATCCTTTTCTGTACTGTTGGCATAACGTTTTAACGCTGGTACTAATTGCTCCATATCGGTATCATAGCGCGGCTTTAGTAAATCTACGAGGGTTCGCTCAATAGTATAGACTGAAATATCGGTACCATTTCTATTAATAATTGTTTTGCCTATTTCATAATTGTTTGAAATCATCACTGGTCGAATATGGGCTTTTTTCATCCTTGTAGATGACTGACCTTGAGGAAAAGTCATTACGATTTTAAGCGGCGCACGATCGGAATAACCTAATAAATACAATGCTGTTTCGTGAGAGTAAATCCCTTTTGGAAACCTGTGTTGTAGCAGAAAAAAATCGTCAACGTATCCATCAGATGTGACATAAACACCATGTTGAACTCTTATTATTTTTCCCTCTGCTTCCAGTTCCTGCAGAGCACTTCGGTAAATTCCCGCGTCAGTAATTTGTTTAGTTAATAGAATTCCATTATTCTTATAGGCAATCTCTAAGACTTTATCTTTTTTATTCATCCGAAAAACCTACTTCCGTACTATCTACTATGTTCCATTATAGCACAATAGTAGTTTCTTTTAATCTATGTAATCTATTTTCTGACCTCTTCACTATCAAAAAAGACTCTCTCATGTCTAACGATGACAAACAGAAGTTATACTTTTACACATCACCGATCATGATATACTGACTATACGAAAGGCGGTTTTAATATGGTAATTCACGAAAGAAAACTTCGAAAAATTGGAAATACTGTTGGAATTACTCTCTCAAAAGAATTTTTAGAGAGTATTGGAGTGAATGAATCGGATATTGTTTTCGTTGACGAAGAGAAGCTGAAGGACGCTTTTGTAAAGAAAGAAGTTAAAGAAGAGCAGCGCGATAGTTTAGCGTTGCTGACCGCCGCATCCGTTCAAAAGCACAATGAACTCTATAAAAAATTGGTGGATAGATAACGATCCACTATTTAAAGGCAGAAGATATTTCACCAAAAATACCTGTTTTCTATGCATACGAAACAGGTATTTTATCATAGAGCCACCAATCCCATACAGGTCTCGATTTATCGTAAATAGACTTTCTTAAAATAATTTTGCAAATCTCATTAGACCCTCTCTTTTAATTAAAGCTGTCTCTTCATATTGCTTTGCACAAAAAGCGTCATTGCTTAAGCAACGACGCTACACATTTTTTACCTTAACGTCAGATTACCCCCGTTTGACTCAATTAACTCTTTGTACCAATAAAAACTATCCTTCTTGTAACGTTTCAAAGTCCCGGTACCATCATCGTATTTGTCAACGAAGATCAAGCCATAACGCTTCTTCATTTCACCAGTGGAGGCACTCACGATATCCACCGCACTCCAAATCGTATAGCCGAATAGATCAACACCATCAGCTAATGCCTTTTCCATTTCAATAATGTGCTTTTTCAGATAATCAATCCGATACTGATCGTGAACCTGACCATCCGGTGTGAGCTCCTCGGACACTCCGATTCCATTCTCCACAATCATCATTGGCAACTGATAGCGATCATAGATATCGTTTAACGTAATCCGTAAGCCAACTGGATCGATCATGGCATTCCATTCTGTTTGCTCTAGATAAGGATTGTTTACACCCGAACCACCGATCATACTATGACCGTTTTTCTCTACTGCATCATCAGCCGAGACACATAAGGTTAAGTAATAACTAAATGTATAATAGTCAACCGTTCCTTCTGCAAGAATCGCTGCATCCTCTTCAGCAAATGCAATCTCAATTCCTTGTTCTGCAAAAAAATTCTTTGCATAGTACGGATATTTACCGGTCACTTGAACATCTCCGCAGAATTTTGAATGCATATTTTCCTCTTGTTTAGCCAATAATACATCGTTGGGATGACAAGTATATGGATACCTAGGCATATAGGAAATCATGCAGCCCATATGAAAATGCGGATATTTTTCCCGCGCTAGCTTCACTACTTTTGCACTGGCGACAAATTGATGATGCAACGCTTGATACCGTACTTGTGGGTTATCGGGCTGTTCGATAAAGGCCGTCTCTCCAACCTGCAAGCCGTGAGAAAGAAAATTACCAATCGTTAGAGTTGCTGTATTTATTTCATTGAAGGTAATCCAATACTTGACCTTATCTTGATAACGATCAAAAATTTTTGCCGCATAGCGTTCGTAAAAGTCAATTACTTCTCGACTGGCCCACCCATTGTACTGTTCACTTAAATACGCAGGGACATCAAAATGAGCAATCGTTACCACAGGCTCAATGCCATATTTTTTACACTCGTCAAACACCTGATCATAAAATTGCAGTCCCGCTTCATTGGCCTCTTGATCCATTCCCTTAGGAAAAATCCTTGTCCAGTTAATCGATAAACGAAAAGCTTTAAAGCCAGCCTCTGCAAACAAAGCAATATCTTCTTTATAATGATGGTAAAAATCGGTTGCTTCATGACTTGGATAGAGCAGTTCTTTTCTAATATTTGGCGTAATTTGACGTGAAGCAGTATGACTTCCCCCACTGATAAGATCCGCACATGCTAAGCCTTTTCCGCCTTCATTATACCCACCTTCATATTGGTTAGCAGCAGATGCACCGCCCCATAAAAAATTCGTTGGAAAACTCATTGATCTTTTTCCGCCCTTCTTAAAATACTGCCAGAAATTGATCGCTGGCGCTTACTTGTTTCATTTCAGTAGCTGGGATAACGTCTAAATAATTTGACGTATTCGTTACCGTGATCATCACAGTATCCTCATAACCGGCCTCTTGAATCTTTTGCGAATCAAAACGAAGTAATTCCTGACCAGGATGAATACTGTCTCCTTCATTGACTTCTCGAATAAAGGATTCGCCCTTCATGTTCACAGTGTCAATTCCAATATGAATCAACAACTCGATTCCAGCATCACTAATCAAACCGATAGCATGATTTCCAGGGAATACCGCTGATACTGTCCCAGAAAACGGCGCGACAATTCTATTGTCTGCCGGTTTGATTGCTAACCCCTTCCCTAAAGCTAAAGAAGAAAAGGCTTGATCGTTCGTTTCACTTAAAGGGATCACTGTACCTGATAATGGTGCCATGATCATCTTTTCTGCTGCTGGTTTCAAAGGTGGTGTTTTTTGTTCTCCTTTTTCAACAGGCTGGTCACTTGGTATATTCGCATTCGGGAAATCAGCGTCTTTTACCATGACCCATGTATAGCCAAAGGCAATAACAAAAGTGATTAATGATCCAATCGCCGCATGTAAAACATTGCTGTAAGAAGGTAGTGCCACAAAAGAAGCGATTACGACAGGAGTATTAATATTCATTAAGCCGAAATATAAGCCGCCGACTGCCCCACCTAAAATCATACCAACAATCGGCTTTTTCAAACGCAACGTCACACCATATAACGCAGGCTCTGATACGCCCATTAAAGCAGTTATCGCAGAAGAAAAGCTCAGCTGTTTGAATTCAGTGTCCTTCGCTTTGATTCCGGCAGCCAAACAAATCGCCGCTTCAGCTGCTAAGCCTAAAAGCATTCCTGGTACAATCAAATTGTCATAGCCATAGGTTGCTAAAGAAGTTAATAAAATCGGTGTCAATGTCGTATGCATCCCCGTCATTACAAGTAATTGCGCAAAGGCTCCCATAAACAAGACTGCCAGTGGTCCAAAATTATTTGTTAAGTAATTTAAGAATTTTGCTACATAATTACCAATCATCACACCCAGGGGACCCAAAAGTAATAAAGCAAAAGGCGTAATCACAATCACTGAAATCAGTGGACGCAAGATAAATTTGACACTGTTAGGTAAAATTTTATCTGCAAATTTGTATACATAGGACATGAACCAAACGCTTAATAATACTGGAAGTACAGATGCATTATAGCTGACATTGGGAATCGCAAAACCTAATAAAGAGATTCCGCCTTTTTGACTAATCAATTCAGTCAATCCCGGCATCACAAAAATGGCCCCAATAAAGCTACCCAAGAACGGATCAATTTTTAATCGTTTAGCAACCGAATTTCCTAAAAATACTGGAATAAAGAAAAATGCCGCTTGAGAAACTTGATAGAGAACAAGATAGGTATCATCTGTTTCCGCTAACAACCCAGAAAGTTGTAGTAGCGACAGTAATACTTGTAACATCCCGCCGGCCGCCACAATTGCAATCATTGGTGTAAAGCAACCAGCAATAAAATCTAACAAACGCGAAACAACTGATTGTTGTTTTCCTGCCCTTTCTTCAGCCGATCCCGCCCCAGGTAATTGAGCGTATACACTAGAAACGTCCGGTCCAATAATTACTTGGAATTGTCCATTTCCCTCAACTAATCCTGTTACACCTCGTAACTGTTTAATTCCTTCTCCATCTGCCTTTTTAATATCGGCTAAGGTAAAACGTAAACGTGTTGCGCAATGAGTAACATGTTGAATATTTTTTGCACCGCCAACTTTTTCATAAATGTCAGCAGCTAATTGTTTGTAGTCCATAAATTTACCCCTTTTCAATTTGTTCTGTCAGTTTTTGGATATGCAAGGTTAAATAAATTTCTTCATTTTCAGAAATCGTAATGTTGTAAGTATTTTCGATATAGACTTTGATTTTTCCGACACAGTGAAACGCTTGAGGATACATTTTTTCCACCTGTTCATATAAGTCCGTCTGCTCATAGCTAGGCATGGTATGATTAATCACGTTTTGAGCAAAATAATGCAAGTGTGTGACAAATCGTGAAAAATGAAAGCTGCTTTCGTCAAAGCTTTGATTGTATTCATAACGCACGATGGTCAACACATCCTCAATAAATTTTGTGATTTTATTGGTGACTGTCATATCTCTTTTCGTTGATTGAATGTTTACAAAATGTAAGGCAATTGATATGGCTTCTTCAGTTGGAATTTCCAAATCAAGTTCTCGTTCTAATAATTGCACCGCGTATACCCCAATCGCATACTCATCAGGATAAAAACGCCGAACCTCATATTGTAATGGACTTTTGAAAGTCATATTCTCCTTCAAACGTCTCACTGTAAAATCAATATGATCTAGAAGAGTCAGATAAATATAGTCATTAACTCCTAGGTGATAATTTTGTTTGGCATACTCAACGATTTGAGTAACCAGCTTTACATATTTTGGATCACACTTGCTTAACTGATAGCTGAAATGCTCCAGCATCGCATGGGTATCCAAGACAAAAATCTTTTCAAAATCGCTCTCCTCCACATCATCTCCTGCTTTTTTCTTGAAGCTGATGCCTGTAGAAAATCCGATAATCTCATTGCTACCCTTTTTCAATAACACTACGTTATTGTTTAAAAACTTTTTGATTTTCATGTTTCCCTCCATTTTTAGACACTAAAAAACCTCATACTCCACCCCTTGGGTACAGTATGAGGTTTGCCTTCTAACAGTAACACGCCTCAAGGTTACAGCACGTCTGCAACCGTTCTCTATTTATAGAAACATAATAGCATAGTTAAAAAGAGTGTCAATCCTTTTTTTCATATGACTCTCAAAAGAGTAATGAAAAATAAGTAAAAGAAATTTATTTGTTATTTACTTTACTACAAAAAATATCACTAATTTTTAAGGATCTGTTAGTCTAAATTCAACTAAAACACTAATCATACAAGCCCCATTTTCTCCAACATATAAGCAATCCCGTCCTCATCTGAGCTATACGTGATTTCATCAGCCACTACTTTTAGACGCTCACTGGCATTTGACATGGCGATACCGGTTGCGACTGCTTCAAACATTGGAATATCATTCTCACCATCGCCAAAAGCTAAGCAATCTTCTTTCTCCTGTCCGATATGCGCCAGCAATTTTTCGATTGCGGTTTTTTTGTTGATATTTTTTATTCCGATCTCACCGCTGTCTGCTCCAAAGGCGGGAACGGTGCTTCGCAGCATGTGGAAATCACCATTGTATTTTTTGTGGATGGTTTCATATGGTATCGCATGATTGACAAAGGAAAGCTTGTTAACATCTTCATAATCGATGCGCGATGGATCTTCAATCAAAACATCTAAAAACCATTTGATCTCGTTTATTTTTGCTTTCCCTTCTACTGAATTTTCCGCTAATCCATTCAACGTCAGCTTGACTAAACAACTCCGCAAATTCGCACTCGCGAACAAGCCCTGATTGGACTCAAGATAGTATTCCACACCGTGCTCTTCTAAGAAGCCGATAAGTTTTCTTAACTCCGCGGAATCAAACACTCGATGAAGAATCACCTCTCCGTCGACCTCGCAGTAGCCCCCGCCAGCTCCGATAATCCCGTTGATAGGTAAATTCAGGACCTCCGCTGGTATTTCTGCTTTTGAACGCCCCGTACATAAAAAGAAGCGATGCCCATTTTGATGTGCCTGCTTAATTGCGTTCTCAGCACTAGCTGGCACGGCGCCACTATCATTGCACAGTGTTCCATCGATATCTAAAAAAATGATCTTCCTCATTTCATATCTCCATTCTAAAAAAAACTGTTTATAAGGCTCTAAATAAGCCTCGTTTTTATAATCCTTTACGCCGCGATCTGTTCACTTATTCACAGGTTGCCTGATAGTTACTCATTATAATTGAAAAAATATTTAATTCCAGCGTTTATCAAACTTTATTAGCCATCCTAAATCTATCGACGGAATAAATTCATCTTATCTGTTCAGCTGATTTTTGTTTGTAAATTATTAAGAAAATATTAAGCAGAACAAAAAAAGGAAATTTTTTTCGAAAGATTTTCCGTGCAGAAAAGCGATCAATACAACATTCTTCTCCAATGCCTAAAACATAAAATGTGTCAAAGTGGGCAAAATTGCATTTGCCCCTGAAAATTGCACGTTTTTCGGAGTAGTTTTTTAGCAAAATCCCTTTCTTATGCGATTCCTTCTAGAAAAGGGAGCAAAACACCTGCAATTTTGACCCCCAAATGTAATTTTGCCGGTTTTGACCAAGTTTGTGTTTGGCCTTTATCGTTAAGTCACCGGCCGGAACAAAAAATATCGAAATATGGAGGAAGTAAAATGATCCAAAAACTCGGCAACAAATTGCAGGTACAGATTGATTCAGGGGAAGACAAGCCAAAAAAAGTCAGTTTTCCAAATGTCATCGATGAACCATCCGAAGAGGCGGCGGTTCTGGAATTAGGCGCGATCCTGACAGAACTTTCACCAGCAGGCAGCGCCCTAGACGGCGTCATCTTAACTAGTCAATCACAATATACCAAATAATAAGGAGGAAAATATACATGTTTAAACTTGTCACAGTATTTAGAACCAGCTTAGGTAAACGTCAAACCTGGAGCCTCAATAATCCAGATTCAAATAAATCAGCGGTTGAGGTCAAAGACTTGTTGCAACGTCTAACGAAGGTAAAGCTATTTCATAAAGACGGCGCTGATTTATTCGACACGGTTGAAAGCGCGAAATATGTCAAAATTACCGAGATCACTATTTTTTAGAGAGACTATTTGGAGAAGGTGCGATGCTCTCGCCCTTCTCCATTAAATAGAGAAAGCAGGAGGAGAAAAAATGAATGAGCAGCTTTTGTCACATCAAAAACTATTTTCGTTAAAACCGGAAACATTAGAAAAACGCATCATAGAGCAGTATCAAGAAACACAGAATAGCAGCCTGACTATCAAATATATTTTAGCTTTACGGGTAAGATTCAAATTAGGTGCGCAGGAGTTTGCCCACATTCTAAAGGATCTCGTCCGCTATCTGTTTATGAATACCAAGGCCACTCGCACCATGAAGCGATTTTTCTATTACTTTGAGGATTATTTTATGGAATCCGAGTGGAAACAATTAAACTTGAGAGTTTTTCCATTACGTAACTTTGGTCAAAAGACCGTGTCCATCGTCCGTTCACTAATCTCAATTGCCCGACCTGAAGAAACAGAAACAACCGAAACCTGATAAGAATAACCTACGCAGAAAAAATGAGAGAAAGGAAATGAAAAAAATGACCCGAGATTTAGTCGCAACATTTGGGAAAAGCAACGGCGGCACCCATGACTGGACCTACAAAGGCCTAGACCCAAATCTGTCAGCACCAGAAATCAAAGAAGCTTGCGAACTATTAACAACACTAGATATTTTTGAACAAGACGGCATAAAACTATTTGATTCTGTTGTCACAGCAAAAGTCCGCATTTATGAGGAGGAACTGCTTTTTGACCCGGAACACGATCCTGAGCTTGAAATAGAACACGCTAATGAACCAGTTAGTTTTTCTAACGCAGCAGACAAACAGGAACCAGCCGCCTTTCCAACAGTGGTTCTTACCGATAAAGTCTCTATAGAAGAACAGCATGAAAATGAATCAATGGAACACCGCTCAGCTTCCGTGCAATCAGCAGAGCAATCTATACCACATACAACAGAAACAACGAAAGATCTTATTGAAAAAAAAGGTCTGTTCCAGCGGATTTTCAGACGAAGGAGTCGAAACAAGGAAGACCCTAATGATAACTAAATCCCGACACTCTCTACTCAATCATGCGTAGGAAAATTCGATTCGCATTTGCACGTGCAAAAAATAGTTTCGGGAAAATTGCAGCGAAAACATTTAATGAAATGTCCGGCTGTCTACGAAAAAAACATTAGAATAAAAGAGGTGATCCAATGCCAAACACAGAAGCAGCTTTGCAGTATGGCTTAGCTTTGCGCGGAAAAATCTGTTACTCCATGTCAAATCGGCTCGGATCAGGTGCCATGGATTGCTCCAGCTTTGTTTTCCGTTCGCTGATCGCGGCTGGCTTTTTACCTAAACATACCGCCATCGGCAATACAGAAACGCTCTTTGGATTGAACGGGACTTTACTTAAGGAAATCACCCGGCAAGAAGTCCGCCGAGGGGATTTGTGGGTCGCAGGTCATGAAGGTGCCTCGCTAGGATCGGCCGGACATTGCGGCTGGTTCTTAGGAGATATCAATGGTGAGGCCCTGCATTGTACCTATTCCAAAGGCTGTCAAAACATCGCGGTCACAAAAGCAATCGGTTGGATGGGCGATTATTCAGGCCTACCTGTTCGCTATTTTCGAGTAAAACAAACGACCGTCGTTGGACCGAGCCAAAACAACAGTCAGAAAAAAAAACTAGCGATTGATGGTTCTTGGGGTCCCGCCACTACACGACGTTTACAGGAAGTACTGAATTGCGTCATCAAGGACGGGATCATCAGCGGTCAGGTCAAGAATCCTGCAAATCAATTTATTCCATCTGTTCAGTATGGTACTGGCGGCTCAAACATGATTCGCGCACTCCAAGCTTATTTACGTGTGCCCACAGACGGAAACTTTGGTCCTGTCACCTGTCTAGCATTGCAAAAAAGAATGGGAACGAAACGAGATGGCCTGATCAGTCCCGTATCCGATTGTGTGAAAGTGCTGCAAGATAGATTGAATAAAGGACGGGTGTAGATGTTTAAAAACCCCTTGGGAGCTTATTCTCGAGGGGTATTTGATGTGTAGAAAAATTTTATTTAAAAACATTAATAATTTTATTGCATTTAGCACCTTCTGAAAAGATACGGTATTTTCAGGAGTTCATTGTATGAATAAATAACGTATTCTAACAAAATCTGTAAATTTATTCGAAAAAAACAAAAATGATTGCGTTTACATTGACGGTTTTCTGTTGTATACTCTGTTAAAGGATAAGACGTTATAACGTCTTATCCAATATTGCAATTATTTCTTAGGATAAGGAGGAAAAGTGTTATGGAAAAGACCGATGTTTTAGCAAAGCAATTATTGAAGCTTATGGGAGGTTCAGAAAATGTACAATCGATCACTCACTGCGCCACGCGATTACGTCCGCAATTCATTGATCGAAGTTTAGTACAAACAAAGGAAATTCAAGATTTAGATGGTGTTACCGGGATAGTTGATAAGGATTCAGGTTTTCAGGTGGTTATTGGTACGAATGTTGGAGAAGTTTATGAGGCATTTATTCAAACACTAGATACCCACACTTCTCCCGCAGCAGAAAATTTGAAAACCGAACCAAAGGAAAGACATTTTTTAAATGATTTTGTCGCTTTGGTTGTTAGTATCTTCTCTCCTTTATTGCCATTACTTGCAGGATCTGGGTTGCTTCGTGGCTTTACGATTTTAGCAAATGAGTTGGGTTGGCTGTCTACCGAAAGTACAACAAATCTAATGTTGACACTCGCTGCTACTTCAGTTTTCTATTTCTTGCCATTATTGGTAGCTGTGACGTCAGCAAATCGCTTTAAAACAAGTCCTTTCATTGCTGTAGCTATTCTAGGCGCATTGATCATGCCTGATTTTATTAATTTAATCCAAGGTAATGGTGGAAACATGATCCAGCTTTTTGGAATCTCCATTCCTGTATTTAATTACACCAGTCAAGTAATTCCAGCTATCTTAACTGTCTGGCTACAATCTGTTATGGAGCATTTTATGAAGAAAAAACTGCCGAATAGTCTCCATATGATTGTGATTCCGACCATTTTATTGTTAGTGCTAGTTCCAGTTGCTGTAGGTGTATTTGGACCTCTTGGAAATTATCTAAGTATTGGGATTGCCAATATTGTTGGTTGGTTAGCAAATATTAATCAAATCGTAACTGGTGCTGTCATCGGAGGGATTTGGAACATCTTGATTATGTTTGGCGTTCACTGGGCACCAAATACGATGGTCATCATTCCAGAAATCGCACGTACTGGTCATTCGGCCTTTATTGCTTATGGTGCGACTGCTAACTTTGGAATGGCGGGTGCTGCGTTTGCAATCTTCCTACGTTCTCGAAATCAGAAGCTTAAAACTTTTTCTTTAACAGCGATTACTTCGGTCTTTCTATCAGGGATCGTTGAACCGGCTATTTATGGTTTGGGGGTTAAGTTTAAAACGCCTTTGATCGCAGGTTGTTTGGGTGCTGCGCTGGGCGGAGCATTTATGGGCGCCTTTGACGTTATCGGAAACGCCTTTGTTTTCGGTGGGTTAACGACAATTCCAGCATTTGCTGGACCTACTTTATGGGCTTATATCGTTGGTCTGGTAATCTCATTTATTGGTGGAATGATCTTAACCCTTTTATTAGGTGTAAAAGATCCTGAAGCAGAAATGTCAAAAAATTAAAAAAAGAAGGGAAAAAATACAATGACTTTACATTCAAAAATTTTAGGAACATTAGCAATGGCCGCAATTGGAGATGCCATGGGAGCCGCAACAGAAAATCTATCTTTTGATCAAATTCGTACTCTTTTTGGAGAAGTAACTGATTTTAAAAAGCCTGGTGAAACAGCTTTTGCCTTAGGAAATGAGGCAGGTCAAGTTACTGATGATTTTTCACAAATTTACTTTTTATGTAATGAAATTTTGGCGAATGATGGAAAACTAGAGAAGGAAACGATCATCAAAGCCATGTTGGCTTGGTCAAATGTGCCGCTATACTTCGATCGGTTCGCTGGCCCAACAACAAGAAGCGCTATCGCCATGTACAAAGATCCATCCTTAGAAATGAAGCCTCTGCCAGGAGCAGTCACGGTAGACTATGCGTCTAAAGCTACAAATGGCGCGGCTATGAAAATTGCTCCTGCGGGAATTTTATTTCCAAATAATATTGAGGGTTCGATAAATGCAGCAATATCAATCGCACAAGTAACCCATGATAACTCATTGGCAATTTCCGGCGCGTGTGCTGTCGCAGCGGCAACAAGTGTTTCTTTAGCTTCACATGCTACAGTTGACGATGTGCTGTCCGCAGGGTTTTATGGTGCTGTTCGAGGCGAAACTTTGGCAAAAGAAGTCTCTCGTGAAGTGGCTGGACCGAGTGTTGTCGAACGTATTCAACTAGCGTATACTATTGTTAACGGTGTCGGAACGAAAGAAGAACGATTGCGTCAACTTTCGCAGGTCGTTGGCAGTGGGTTGCATATTTCGGAAGCGGTTCCTTGTGCCTTTGGCATTATCGCTTTAAATAAAGAGAATGTACTGCAAGCAGTCATTGATGCAGTAAATATTGGATATGATACAGATACCATCGCAACCATCGTTGGTTCTATGGTGGGAGCTTTTATTGATCAATCTAATTCGCAATTCCAATCTTTATTAGAAATTGTCCAGTCTGCCAATGATTTTAACCTAGTTCAACTAGCAAATTCATTAGCAGATGTGGTGGGGTTTCATGAAGGGAAACAGTGTTAAATATTTAGCAATTTATGAAGAGTTAAAACAAGAAATCATTAACGGCGTATACACAGTTGGAGATGCATTTCCTGCTGAACCTGAGCTGCAGCAACGCTTCAGTGTTAGTCGAATCACTGTTCGGAATGCAGTCAAGCTGTTAGTAGATGAAGGCTATTTACAACGCATTCACGGTGTGGGTACGATTGTATTAAGCCAAAAAGAATCGCTTCAATTGCAAACTTTACTGAGCTTTACCGAAGAGAACAATGATCGTGATGCACATTCGTCTCTGTACTCCTTTACTGAATCGATTGTTGCAGATACAACGGTTTGTTCACATTTGGAGTTGCCAAAAGGCGCTAAAGTTAGCTGTCATGAACGAATTCGTTGGGTAGATGGAATTCCCATCAGTTTCCAAAGAGTGTATTGTCCTTCGTTCATTGAATTGTCAGCAGATGAACTTGAAGCCCCCGATGCTTCTTTATACAAATTATTGCGAGAAAAGGGCTTTATAGTAACAAAAGCTCAAGAAACGATCGAGTCAGTCATTTCAGATAAACAACTAGCCAAATGTTTAGAGATAGAAGAAAATAAACCATTATTGTATGTTGAAAGAGTTACACGAGACCAAAAGGATCGGTTAATCGAGTATACCGAATTCTTCTATCGCGGAGATCGTTATCGTTACAATATTCAGTTACAGGTTCCATAAAAGAAATGAGCATTCCTCTGCCTTAAGGTAAAGGAATGCTTTTTAGTTTTCTATCCATTAAGTATGAAAACAATCATTTACCGCCCCTTAAAAAAACACATATCAAAATAATCAATCGGCATTAATATTATGAAGATTAATGAAGGTGTTTTTTTGATTCATTTGCTTTAAAATAATAGTTACCTGAATTTGTGATCTATTTCATTTGCTATCATTTGGAGAGTAGTAGCGTTCTTTCACTTTGTTCGATTTGCAACTTGATTATCGCATTTTACAGGTAATTTACTAAAAGGATTGAGATAATGTTAAAAAAAATGAGCGGAATAGTCCTCCTCGCAATGATCTGTATGCTATTTTTAACAGGATGCAATAACAAAAAAGAAACTGCTAAAGAAACAAAATCTTCTGAAACTACACTTACAAAACAAAGCAGCACGAGCACCTCTAAAAATAACAATAGTGTTAAAAATATTGAATCGACTACCAGTTCTATCAGCTCCGCCAACAGCGAATCAGTAGAATCCTCACAAAGTTCTAGCAGCGCAGAGTCATCTTCCAGCAGTACCAACTCATCAGAAAGTGCGCCCGTTAATAATGTGGCACCGTATGCGGTAGATATGACTCAGATAAGTAACCCTGCTACCTTTAACTTACGGGGAGTAAACGTTCCTCCTTCGATCACTTTACAAAACAATGGCGGAACGATTGTAACCTTTGCTAGTCGTCAGTCAAATTCTGGAGATCAATTCGCCGCTCAAGTCGCTACGATTCCTACAAAAGAAATTCGTGTTTTCTCTAATGATGGCAGCGGCATTCGAACAGTTAAAGTAAACACCCAAATCACACTGACAGAACATCTTGTAGGCAACGGTATGCAAGCTCAAGGCAATATGATGTATCTAATCAATAATAAGAATGGTAGATTATCCCTCATCACTCCTAACTATGCGGGGAATGTAGATCCTGATCAAATGGATGTCATGTTAGAAGCCGTGCAATAAAAAAGAAAGAAATCAGATAAAAAGACGTCCCAAACTCAAATTACGAGTTCGAGGCGTCTTTTGTCTACAGTCTGAGCTGTGAAAATCCTAGTCACAGCTCTTTTTTACCCGCTAAACAATGTTCTCCCCTAAAATTATTTTAGGCATCGTGGTTAAGCAGCGGTTCCAACGTTTATAGAATTTTTCTAAAGCCACTTTGGAGATTCGCGCATGCGTCTCTTCATCCTCCAGCACCCAATATAAAACGTAGGTTACCTTGCCAACATTTCTTGTAAGACGAATCGGAGGTTCTCCCGCTTTTACCGCATTGAAATCCTTTTGCCGATGCGTACGCTTTATATAATGGACATCAATGACCCCGTCTTGCTTTAAATAAAACGCCGCAACTTCCTTCATCAACTCTTCGATTTCTTCCTGCTTGGTTACTTTGGCTTCATAAATACAGATTTCATTGAACATTTAAACTCCTCCTTTTCATCCTTCTACAACTATCAGATACGTAAGATTTATTCGTCATTTAATAATTGAATCATAACGATTTCATATCATCACAATAAGATCTTAAATTAGAGTAATCGTGTTATCTCTTAACCATTTCAATCAAGCAAAACTCATTTGGTGTCAGCTCTCGTTTAAGCGTAATCTCTGAGCTGGATTCATCGGAAAAGGTTAGTTTAGGAATAGTTATTCGGTTCAAGTACTCTGTTTCTTCTCTGCCAAGATCCGAACCGAAACCAATGTTTTCCCATTCCTGTAATAGATTTCCATGTCCTTCACTGATTTCATTTACCTTGATCTGCCATTTTTTCTGTGGTAAATTCAATAATTTCAGCAATATTGTTCGCTTCTCAGTCTCTACAAACATATCCGCTATTTCACTGTAGGTAATTTCATTTTCAGGAATTAGGAAATAGCGATAATTAAATAATTTGGCATTATGGAGCAATATTTGTATTCTTGAACCATTGCGCACTGAGACCAAACAATCTTCCTTAATAAAAACAATGTTATTTGACATAGACATCAAGAATCTAATTGCAAAGAAGACAGGCTTCGGAATACCGTTCTTATTTAAAATGCCGCTCCCGCCGTTTAATAATTGCTTAGAATCAACAAAATTACTATATAGATCACTTGATATCCAATAGCCTATCAAGTCAACCTTACCAATCATCTCTATTAATTCTTTAATAATATAGGCACCTCTATAGACTGTATCATTGGTTCTATTTCGACTAGAGATTGTATTTCCCCATTCCGTCAGATAAATAGGGACTTCACAATAGCAGGTTTCACGTTTTGTAGCATGAATAGCCGCAAGCATATTCTTGAGAAAATTAGGATCAGTCACTCTTTTGGAGTGTCTTTGACTTTTATCTGTTCGTTCGTAAGGAAAACTCATAAAGGATAGAAAATCAAATTTCAGCTGTTTCTTTTCAAAATAAGCCAGTTCCTCTTCAAAAGGAATTTGATCAAAATTATACTTGAAACCCGCCCCGCCTACTTTGATTTTTTTATTGTTATTCTTTAAAATCTTATAGGTCGTTTGATACTGCGCAATATACTCGTCTAAATCTTTCTCATCTCTCGTAAGTTCAAAATGCCATTGACTGATTTCTTTATGACCGTATCTTCTTTCTGCATGCTCAATAAATACGGATAACAGATTTTTCCAATCATCGTTAACAATCTCATAGGAAGGCTTGGACAATAGTGGAGTCTCAGAAAGCTTCACATTTTTGTAGATACGCCTAATTTTATAGCTCAACTCAAAAAATGGTTTGATCTCAAGTTCTAATAAAAAGTCCAAAATACTGTCAATACGATCAAAATTCACATCTTTGATCCGCGTAACATCCACATTCATTTCTTCCACAAAAATATTCCATATTCTGCCATATTGAAAGTCCAGCTCCTTTTTTAAAAAGCGAATTTGCTTGCGATAATCTGATTGCAGCAAATCGGCAGCACTTCCTAGGTTGATCAGATGTGCAGGTAGCGTTTGTTTCTTTTCATTTTGTCGGTAGTCAATTTCATAGTAGTTTTGATTAGGAATTTCTTTTCGACTTGAACGCAGCCAGTTTTCCAAAAAAGTAAATTCTTCTTCTGAAAGATGCTCTCGTTGATGCGCAAACTGTCCATTCTTTTCGCGAAATTCTTTTGGTGAGATACCATGTTTAGTTTTAAAATGCTTCATAAAGACATTTACATTTTTAAACCCATTATCCAACGCAATAATACTTATTGTTTTACCCGAAAAAATCAGCTCATTTTCAGCTAATTGGAGACGATAATTTGTCAAGTATTCTTGAAAGCCTACCCCTTGTTGTTTTTTGAAGTAACGTGAAAGATAGCTTGAATTCATATAGAAGTGCTCTGCTACTTTTGTCAGGGGCAGATCAGTTTTCGCATTTTCTTGAATAAAGACCAGGATTTTTTGAAACTGTGAATTGACATTCTGCCCTTTTGCCTCAACTAAACAACTCTTCACTAAACGATTTAAAAAGGCATACCCCGTTTCATAGAGTTTAAATTGATTTTCCGTTTTCATACTGATAGCTTCTTCAATCAATTTTTCCAAATTAGCTCTAATTCTGGTGTAAGAAATTTTATCCGGAGCAGTCATGCTATTACATTCAAATTGTGGGAAGAATAGATCTGTATTATCATAAAAGAGTTCATTGGCTAGTGAAGCCCTTACAAAAAAAGGATCACTGCTGGCTTGAGGAGTAAAGATGCTCTCTTCCTCAAAATTGATTAATATAATATCTCCTTGAACCATTTTATAAATCGTATCCTTTAACTGGATATGAGCCCTGCCAGAAATCATATAAAAAATTTCAATCATATTTTTCGCTGGATACGCGGCTTCTTCATTTGAAAAACTAATTCCTGAGGTCTGATACTTGTTTCCAAAGCAATGGATCATTTCAATCGCCTCCTTATAGATAGTGTATCAAATTTCTCCCATAGAAATGAAAAGTAGGGAGACATCTTTTGTCTCCCTGAGGCCTAAAATTAGGCAATATAGATTTATCCGTATTGAACGAATCGTCTTGATTTCCACTTTTTAAACGGAAACAACTTTTTTGATGATAAATGTCTCTGCATTTACGTATCTACATTTTAAGATTGTATACGGCACTTCGATTGCTTCTATTATTGACTAATTTGCTTCAAATCCTCATTTGAAAAACCAAACAAGTAAGTCACAATCGCAGCAACAATAAATGAAATAATACATGAAACTATTCCGTTAACTAGATTAGCTGTTGTTCCACCTGTAAAACTAATTAGGTATAGAAAATGATTAGTAGGAAGTGTAAACTGCGTCGCATGTGTAATTGCACTATAAGCTCCTCCAACGAATCCTCCTAAAGCTACTCCTGCAAAGCAGCGTCTATAGGGCAAACAAATTCCATAGAGTGTCGGCTCAGTAACCCCACCAAGAATTCCTGACGTTAAGGCTCCGAGTGCTACTCCTTTTTTCTTTTTATTTTTAATTTTCAATGAAGCTCCTAAAGCCACTCCTATGCAGGACCAAATTGAAAACCCAGCCGCAATTGCAGCTCCAGAGGCTTGACCTGTTTCAAAAAAAGTAGAAAACATAGGTACGATCAAAGCAACATGCATTCCGGTCATAACTAGGAACTGCCATATCGCTGCCAAAACTCCTACTCCCAAAAACCCGGTTTTTTCACTGAACAGCAGTAATCCATCACCAATCGAGTTACCCACTATGCTTCCTAACGGTGCTAATAAGCTCAAGACTATTGGCGTTGTTATCAGTATAGTTAAAAACGGTATAAACAAGGTTGACAGCACATCAGGCACAATTCTTTTTACCATCTTATAAACTAGACTCATGAAAAAAACAGAAATCATAATTGGAAAAACTGTTTGAGAATAATCATTCAAAGCAACTGGTAACCCTAAGATATCAAATGATTTTTTCTCATTTACTAATGAAACCATTCCTGGGGAAATGAGAACCGCTCCTAAGTACCCGCCTAAAAAACTTGTAATATTGAGTTGCTTTGCTGCACTGATTCCCACAAAAATAGGCATGAAATAAAAACCTGCATTAAACATGAAATCTAGAAAAACATAAAAATTACTCGTTTCTGAATACAAATTCAATATAGTTGGGCCGAATATGGCATTTACAGATTTACATAACCCCGCTGCTATAAGAATCGGAATCATAGGAATCATACTTTTAGCCATATAGTCTATAGTAGAATTGCCTATTTTTTTTAATGTCAACTTTTCTTTTTTTCCATCACTATTTTTATCAATTGGTGACACTTCTTTAAAATTGGCAATTCTACATAGTTCATCATAGACCTTTGGAACATTCGTCCCAATAATAACTTGATACTCTTCTTTATTTCTTAATATCCCCATCACGCCATCGATTTGTTTTATGGTTTCATCATCAATGATTGATTCATCTACCAAAGAAAATCTTAGACGTGTCATACAATGAGTAACACTCTTAATATTTTGATTTCCCCCAACAGCGTCCAAAATATTTTCAGCAAGTTCTTTGTTTTGACCCATAATTTTCTCCTCATTTCAAATCATTATAAGTAACAAAAGTAACGTCTTGATTATCCAACCAACTTTTTGTTTCAGGATCACATAACATCTCAACCTCTTTAGCTCGTGTTGTTGTCATGCTCGATTTTCTTAATAAGTAGGCATCAATATACCCAGGATGAAAAATAAACATATCACATTCATCCTTATCCATGTTTTTCATACCCTCTTGGAATATGGAAAACGGATTTTCATCATAAGAGTTGAAATCTTTTGGACGAACGATATGAATATTTGTTTGACGAAATTTCATATCATTTCCTTCTTTATTCATTGCTAAATAGGGAAGGTTATATTTATTCGCAACTATACTCAATCCCTTTGAAAAATTTTTACTTTCCACAGCATGTCCCTCAAAATAACTAGGTTGCTGCCCTGTGAGTTCCAGAAACTTCTTATACTGTGCTTCAATTTCTTTGACAACTTCCTCAAGCACCACAAAATCTTTACCTAGTTTATAAGCTTCTCGATATGTTTTACTAGAATGAAATTCCCCATTTGCTTGGCAAAGACTAGGTACTTCTTCACAACTTAATACTGGTTTTCCTAGGCAAATATTCGTATGTTGTCCCAAACAAATATCAAATCTATCAAGTAGTTTTAGTCCGTGTTTTGCGCTTGGCATGTTACACATAACACCAACCGACTTAACTAATCCTTTAGATACCGCTTTTGCAATTCCATAATTTACTGCCTCACAGTACCCTAAATCATCCGCTCGAATCAATAATCGTCTCATAAAGTATCTCTTCTCCCATTTTTTATCGTTAACCATCAGATTATTAGTAATTAATTTGATACGTAATAACATGGAAATGGATAGTTTCAAGATGTTAAAAACTAGGCATTATAGATCTTTTCCGTATTTGATAAAAAGCCTTGCTTTAATTCTGGCTTATATTTTGCCAATATGTCCCCGACAAAATTTTGGAAATTTTTCTCTGAACTCCAGCGTTCAATCGTGGTGATCTTGCCTTTACTTGAAGCAATATCAATGGAAAGACAGCCATCTAGCTCCAATAGATCCCGAACAAATTTTTCCATCGTATGCTTGTAATTCTCTTCTTCGGATTCTTCAACTAAGTTTTCAATTATTCTTATATACATTTAACTAAGTTCCCTTCCATTTGTCTCTATAACTTTTTTATACCAATAAAAACTGTCTTTTTTGTACCGGCTTAAATCGTTATCAAAATCGACAAATACAAACCCATATCGTTTATTTCGATTTCCGCTAGCACTGTACAAATCGATGCACCCCCACGGTAAGTAGCCCATTACAGGAACCCCTTCATCGCGCGTTTTCACGACTTCTTCAATGTGTGCTCGTAGATAATCGATTCGATAATCGTCGTGAACTTTTTTATCAGTGGTAAGGACATCACTTTCTACCCCACACCCATTTTCAACAATCATTACTGGTAATTTATAACGGTCATACAGCTCGTTCATAAAAATCCGCAACCCTCTAGAATCAATTTGCCAGCCAAATGTGGTTCTTTCTAAATAAGGATTGTAGTAGCCTTGATATATCATTTGCATCGTCTCAGCATTCGTGGTTTGTTCGCTCTCGCTATCTTGTATGCATAAACTAAAGTAATAGCTAAACGAGATAAAATCTATTTTAGACAATGGATGGTGCATGAGCTGTTTATCCTCGTCTGTGATCGATAGCTGTACCTTTCTCAATTCAAGCTCTTTCATAAATCTCCGATCAATCGTTCCTGTCGTAAGGATATCCAGATCCTTCCACATCGTATCCCGGTTATGTTTTTGCGTGGCTTCAATGTCGGCAGGCTTTGGTGTCAATGGATACGCAAAAGCACTAGCCAGCATTGAACCAATCTGTGCCTCTGGTAGCATTTCGTGACAAAGCTTGACTGCTTCAAAGTGACAAAGAATGGAATGGTAGTAGCAATCCCAACGTACCTGCTCAAAATCTTTATCTTGGGAAGAAATTGACTGTTTTAAAAACATCGAAGGCATCAATAAACTCAAATTATTTTCGTTCAATGTCAGCCAATGTTTGACGTACTCACCAAAATAATCAAAGCAGGTAGCACAATATTTCTTAAACAAATCAATGGTCTCTCTGGATTGAAAGCCGTTATATCGTTCAATGATAGCCTGCGGCATATCCCAATGAAACAGTGTAACAACAGGTTCAATCTGATATTTTTTTAATTCCTTGAATACATTTAAATAGAAATTAATTCCTTCTAAATTCGGAGCGTCTTCCATACCTGTTGGATAGATGCGTGTCCAGGCAATCGACATTCTGAAGGAATTGAATCCCATCTCCGCCATTAAGCGGATGTCTTCTTTATAATGCCCATAAAAATCTGAAGCGATAGAATAGGTGATCCCCGTCTTTTCTTCTTTCACATCATAAAGACTTTTTCCTTTTTGCGACTGCTTTCCTCCACCTTCATATTGAAAGGCTGACGTCGAGCCACCCCATAAAAACGTATCTCTTTTCATAGTGACCTCTCTTCTAGACAGTCGTCAGTACTTCGTCTTTAGACGTGACTGATCCGCTCTTCATTTCAACAATATCCTTGTAGTGATTCGCATTAGTAATGATCATGATTACCGTTGTATCATAACCTAATGCCTCAATTTCTTTTCGATCAAAAGTTAAAATCTGCTCTCCGACTTTCACCTGATCGTCTACTTTTACAAACGTCTCAAAATGGCTGCCGTTTAATTTTACCGTGTCGATTCCCACATGAATTAGAATTTCCATCCCCGATTCTGTAATCAAACCGATGGCATGTTTTGTTTGGAAAATCGAGCTTACTCGTCCGTTTACTGGAGAAGTGATACTATCTGCGTTTGGTTTAAAGGCCACGCCTTTTCCCATGGCACCAGAAGCAAAAATTTTATCATTTACGTCCATTAAGGGAATCATCTCACCCTCGATAGGAGCCACTAGCGTTTCTTTTACACCAGGCTTTATATCCACATCTGTTTTTTCTTTCACGAGAATTTTTGTCAATCCAAAGGTTGCAACAAATGAGATCAGCATCGTCAGACAAGCCACGACAAAATTCATGATTCCCTTGTCGCCAAAGGTTCCTGGCAGACCTGTCGCACTAGCGGAAACAACCGTGTAAAAGGTTAGTCCAAAGATCCCCGCGAAGGCTCCTCCAATCAAACTTCCGATCATTGTTGAATAGAAGGCTTTTCTTTCAGGAAGAACAACACCATACATCGCTGGTTCTGAGATACCAAGAAATGCTGATAAAGACGCGGCACGAGCTTCTGCTTTTTTATCTGTATTTTCGGTCATGGTTGAAAGGGCAAAGGCCGCTCCAGCCATCGCTAGATTTTCTGCCATCATGGCCGGAATCAAGATCGACTCTGATCCGTTTGAAGCTAAAGTTGCTACGACTAGCGGAAAGACAAAGGAATGGGTCCCAGTTACGATCATTAGTGGCATCAATCCAGCAATAACTGCGATGGAAACAAAACCGAAAGTTGCTCCAAGTGATTGGACCGCTTCACCAAACAAATCGCCCATGTATCCACTTAAAGGTCCAATAACTAGCAAAACAATTGGAGTTACTACGATCATGGTCAATAAAGGTGCCATGAACGCACGAATTGCACTCGGCGTATACTTGTTAAAGAAACGGTCAACATAAGAAAGCAGCCACGTTCCTAAAATAGCTGGAAGCACACTGTTGGCATATTTTACAGACTTGATTCCAATACCGAATATGCTGAGCTGTTCTACGCCTAAAGCTTCAAAATTAGATAATTGCGGGTGAACTAAAATAGCCGCTAAAAGCATCGCCAAGAAGGGATTCGCACCTAATTTATTAGCAGCTGTGTAGCTCACGTAGATAGGGAGGAAATAAAAGCCTGCCTCCTTAATCAGATTAAATACATAATATGTCGGACTAGTATCGGGCAAGATATTCAACAATGACAGAATCGTAAGTAACGCTCCTGCCATCCCCGCAGCCATCAATATAGGGACAATTGGTGTAAAGATACCAGATACGATTTCAAAAAACTTATCGAATCCAGTTTTATCGCTTGTTGTTTCTTGCTCAGAAACTTGACCAAAATCCCCTAGCTTGTTCAGCTCTTTGAAAACTAATGGAACGTCATTTCCAATGACCACCTGAAACTGACCATTCGTATTCAGAACCGTAATGACTTCGGAAAGTTTCTTTAGCTTCTCTTCATCTGCCTTACTGCTATCAACTAAAGTGAAGCGTAAGCGTGTCGCACAATGCATAACAAAAGAGATGTTTTCTTTACCGCCGACTAATCCTAAGATTTTTTTTGCCAACTCTTTATAGTTCTTACTCACCTTAACAACCTTCTTTCTATTTGATAGCTTAATTGTATCTCCACAACTATGATGGCGCTTTCTTTCTATGTACAGATAGTATACTTTATTTTACCAATCCTAAATGACACGTGGTCATCGAGGTCAATAAAGTGTCGCTTTTTTTTACTTTGGGTCAGATTATTTTTCTCTTGGATAGCAGAAAAAAGCAAATCACTAAGATTCGCTTTTTACCGGTTTCTTATAATCTTGTTTTATAAATCTCATCATTCGTCTCATTCCAGCCAAACTTATAGGTAAATACGAAGGCTAGAGCGAAGGTCACGATCGAACCAATGATGGTCGCGAAGAAGCCCTGATCAATCCCCTTTTCCGGACTAATCAATGACGGGATACCTAAGATACCCGTCGCAAGACTATACAGCTTTCCACCAAATAGTGAGGTGATCAAGCCACCAATCGCCGCACTGACGCTTCCAATCACAAATGGTTTTTTTGCGGGAACATTAATCCCGAATAATGCGGGTTCCGTGATTCCAAAGAGACCTGAAATGCCTGCCCCCATCGTAACGGATTTGATATTTTTGATTTTTGTTTTGGCCGCAATAGCGAAAACCGCCCCTGTTTGTCCCATAGCTGCGACAAAGAAGACAATCGCTCCAAAATAACTGAAGCCGTTGGTAGCAAACTCTGTAGCAAAAATTGAAATGAATGCTTTACTGATTCCCATGAATACTAATAACTGCCACAAACCACCGACTAATGTCCCGGTTAAAATCGGACTCACTTTATACAACGCATTGATTGAATAAGTCACACCGTCCATTGCATAGGTCAACACTGGACCAAGGACTAACAATGTCAATGGAACCACAATCACAATGGTGAACATTGGAACAAAGATCATTTTTAAGATATCTGGAATAACCTTGCGTAATTGTTTTTCAACCAATGATGCAACCCATGCTGCCACAATGATCGGAAAAACCGTACTGCTGTAATCTCTCAGTAGTAACGGCAACTGAGCAAAAGTCATCGTCGTACCTTCTGTAACCGTTGTCAAAATATCCGGATATAAAATTGTCGCCGCAATCGCCATAGAAATGAATGGCTTTCCGCCGAACTTATTCGCTGCCGTATAGGCTAAGAAGAATGGAAGGAAATAGAAAATTCCTTTTCCCATGGCATTAATGACCAAATAGGTCCCGCTAGTCACATCCACTACATCCAGAAAAACCAGCAATGCTAAAATCCCCTGCAAGGTCCCGCAACCGCCTAGAACACCAATGATCGGAATAAAAATAGCGGAAGCAATATCAGAAATCGTATCGATCACACTTAGTTTCTTCTTAGGCTGCTCATCATCTAACTGTTCATCGACAACACCTTGCGTTTTACCTTCAAGCATTTTTTCCGCTTCTCGATAATACTCAGATACCTTGTTTCCCAAAATAACCTGAAGCTCTCCACCTCGGTCATATAATCCCATAACAGCAGGAAGGGCTGTTAATTCTTCATCATGAACCTTTGTACGATCTAATAATTTGAAACGAAGTCTGGTAAAACAATGACTGACAGAATGGATATTGTCCTGCGATCCAACAAATTCAATAATCTTTTTAACTGATTCCTCTTTGTTCATTCTGATTTCTCCTTCAATTAATTATTCAGTACACCTAGCTTCTCACCCATTACTACCGTTCTATTCGATAATTCGTCAAACACCCCAACAGTTGGTCGATTTGTATAGACAACGATGATCGTCGAGGGCTTATTCAGTTTCTTTAACATCTCTAGGTCGACCGCCGCAATTTTTGTTTTTGGTGTGACTTTATCTCCCTTTTTTACAAACATCTCAAAAGGTCTCCCCTGGAGCTCAACCGTGTCTATGCCGATATGAACAAGCACCTCATCATTTGCCTTTGTTTGAATCCCGATGGCATGCTTGGTTGGAAAGATAGTCGTAATGGTTCCATAAACGGGAGAATAAATCATTCCTTCATCCGGTTCAATCCCATATCCATCGCCTAGCATTCGACTAGAAAAGACTGGATCATCAATCTCTGTGATCTTGATCAAATTCCCTGAGCTGGGAGCATAAAACTCATGCTCTCGCGATTTTCCCTTGAAAAAGCTAAACATTTTTTATCCTTTCTGACTGCTTAAAACAAGATAAGCAGCACCTAAAATTCCCGCGTCATTACCTAAAGTCGCCAATGTTAAAACCTCTTTATCCTTCGCTTTGGGAAAAACATGTCGTTCATAATTTTCATTAATTGCTGAAAGTAACAGTTCTCCAGCCGCGGCAATTCCACCGCCAATAATGATTCTGTCTGGATCTAGAATATTCGCAATATGAGAACAGGCTAGACCAATATAAGCAGAAAAGGTATTTAAAATAAGTAATGCCAATGGTTCCTGTTGTCTGGCTTCATCGAATACTTCCTTCACCGTTAGGGTAGATTCCGACAAAATCTTTTTCTTCAAAGCACTCTTTTCCGAAAATTTCTGAGCCAGATCCTTTGATAGATGGAGCATTCCTGTGGCGCTGGCAACCGATTCTAAGCATCCTTGATTGCCACAGGTACATTGGAAAACTGGATTATCCGTAACATGCAGATGTCCAATTTCGCCTGCACAGCCGTGAGTTCCGGTAACTAAATCATTATGAACGACAATTCCACCGCCAACTCCTGTTCCTAAAGTAATAAAAACAACATTTGCTAAGTTGTCGCCAGAACCCTGCCATTTTTCACCTAAGGCCGCTACATTTGCATCATTATCGAGATAAAAGGGCAATCCAAAAGCATCTTCAAAACGAGCTTTTATTGGCTGAGTATTTTCCCAATTCAAGTTATACGCTCCTGATACGGTTCCCATGTTTCTATCTACTGCTCCAGGAGATCCCATTCCGATGCCTCGAATAGTAGTGTGATCAATGGCCATTGATTTTAATTGTGCTTGAATACTTTCAATGATATCAGGAACGATCCTCGAGCCCTGATTCGCTTTATTGGTAGCGATTGACCACTGCTTCAGAATCTCTCCTTGGTCCTTGATTAATCCAATTTTTATGGTCGTTCCGCCCACATCGATCCCCATGATTAGGTCTTTCATAGTTTCTCCTCTCGTAGACACCGCTTTCATTTTAACGATTAAATTCTAGTAGTTTTAACTGCCCTTCCAAATACTCAATGGTCGTCACACTTGAATTACCGATTTCCTGAAACACGTTTGTTTCTGGACTGATTTTATTCACAATATGACGAATGGTATTTCCATGTGTCACAACTAGAATCTCTTCGTCCTCTTTGGTGTCCTGCGTAATTCGCTTCATCCCTTTATCTAACCGCGCTTGAAACTCTGTTGCTGATTCCGCATCATCAAAAGGATCAAGCTCTTTCAACGTGTCGGAGATACTTTCTAGTGATAGCGCACCAAACACATCCTTCACATCGATGCCGTGCTTTTCTGCGACCTTGGGATAAACCGCGTTGCCTTGTTCCGCTTCAAAGGACCCGAAAAAGGTTTCTCTAAATTCCTTCATTGGCTGGATTTCATTGGCATCGGCGTATAAATTTTCACTTAAAATCAACTGTGCTGTTTGAATGGTTCGCCCTAGGTCACTGGTATAAATAGCCGCAAAGGGAATATGCTTGAGTCTCTCTCCGGTTTCTCGAGCGATTGCTTCGCCGGCAACAGTCAACGGTGAATCTGACCACCCTTGCATCTTCTTGTATTTATTCAGATAGGTTTCTCCGTGACGTACAAAATACAATTTCACTTTCTTTCCTCTTTTCTAGGTATTGGTTATCTAGTAAAGATGTTGAAGAAAGATTGCCTTTCCTGCCAATCTTTCTTCAAACAACGCTACCTAGTTTTCCTTCAAAATTTCCTTTTCCATCTTAATATGGCGCTTCAGCATATCATAACCGCTGATATAAGCTTCATTTTCAAACTCTGACATAATATAGCCTTCAAAGTCTGACTCCTGAATCACTGGAAGTATCTCTTCATAAGGAATACTGGCTTCACGATTATTCTCATACATCCAGTGATACTTTGCATGAAATTCAAAGCTGTACGGAATGATTGCTTTCAAGCCTTCCTTATCCCAATCTTTACGAAATTGAACAAAGCCATACATCCCTTGAACGGCCGGATAAATCGCCTCTGCTGCGTCAAGACTACGCATCTTAGCCATCACTTCATCCATCGGACTGTCTTGATAACGCATTTGTGCCGCAATTTCTAAATGTTCCTCTTTCGCTCCAGCGGCGATTGCTTTATCCCAATGTGGTTTGTTCGGTTTGGTAGCAAAACATCCAAAATCTGGAATGAAACCAATATGGCTTGAACCCGATTCTTTGACTACCGCCAAGTTTTCTTGAATATAAGGTGTCGATGGTGTTTCTGGATTGTGAATCTCGATCCCCACCTTGACATCGTAAAGCTCTGCATAGGGAACCAATCGTTTTAGTACTGTTGGAGGTACGACAAATTGTGCCCGTAAAACGCTGCAGCCTAATTTATGTGCACTTTGAATATCAATAATTGCCGCTTCTAACAGCTCATCTTCTGTCAAATTACGATCATATCTCATACCCAAATCATTACTAGCGGAATAGCAAATCGGACCAATACCATATTTGGCTTTACACTCATTGACCTGTCCTAGAAATTCATCGCTGATATACGGATATGAAGGAATCATTTGCGTCGCAACGATTTCATAGCCTTCAGCACCACATTCAGCCGCTTTTTTTACGCATTCTTCAAATGAATACGTCCCATTGGCGTATTCCATGGTAAAGGTAAACAGCGTTGCGCCTAATTTAATCTTACTCATCATACCGCTCCTTCATCTACTAATTTCAATTCTTTTTCTTGTCCGCTATCTAGCGGCATAAATTGATGACCTGGACCGATCTGCATGTAAGGAACTCTCAGCATCAAATGAACATTGAGGTGATGCATTCCTTCTGCCAGTCCGCCTTTTTTGATGACTTTGATCGTTGCCGGCTCTGTCAATCTCCAAAATTCTGTGAAGCACTCCTTCAATTGTCTCGGCGCGAATTCTTTTCCATTGATACAAAAGCGCAGGTCTTGATCAGCAACCTTTTCACCGTCCACACTGACCTCAAACGCATCAATCGCTGATAAGAAATGCCCCCGATAATAGCCTAATCGAATCTCAAACTGATAGCCGGCTTTTTCCCCATTCACGTAATTATTTTTTAATGTGTCATCTGTAATGACATCTACAAAGCGCATTTTCATCGCAAAAGCCATGATCTCTTCCTCCTAAATCTTTAGCCGATTTTCACTTCTTTACCTAGTTCAGCAGATTGGTAAATAGAATCTAAAATCTGCGTAACTACAAAAGCTTGCTCTGGTTTTACTAATGGATCAGTGTCGTTAGCGACAGCTTCCAACCATTGTTTTGCTTCTAGCACTTCTGGCGCATTACTTCCACCTTCAAAATAGGCGATATTGCCTGCTGAACTTAATTCTTCCTGTGTCAGCATGCCATTGCGTGACCGATTTAAGATCAACTCATTGGTCTGATAACTCATCCCAGCATTGATTTGTGCTCCGGCTTTTGTTCCGCATAGCGTCGTTGCCGCCTCTTTTGATTCCAAAACATTCAAAGCCCAAGATGATTCCAAGAAAATCGTCGCGCCATCCTTCATCTTGATGAATCCAAAAGCAGAATCCTCGACTTCAAAATTCTCAGTATCCCAAGGTCCGAACATGTTGCCTTCATCGGCTCCCGGTAGAGAACCTAACTTATGAAACACAGAGCCATTGACTGATTCTGGTTCGTAGTTATCCATCATCCATAATGTAATATCTAAGGCATGAGTACCAATATCAATCAATGGTCCGCCACCTTGTTGTGACTTATCTGGGAACACGCCCCAAGTAGGAACCGCTTTGCGGCGAAGCGCATGCGCTTTAGCAAAATAAATCTCTCCTAAATCACCCTTCTCACAAGTCTCATGTAGCGAACGAACCTCCTCACGGAAGCGATTTTGGTAGCCGATCGTAAATTTTTTGCCTGATTTTTTCCATGCGTCCATCATTTTTTGAGCCGCTTCAGTGTTATGAGCCATCGGCTTTTCACACAATACATTTTTGCCTGCTTCAAAGGCAGCAACTGTAATCGGGCTGTGGCTGACATTTGGTGTGCAAACATGAACAATATCGATTGAGGAATCTGCTAACAGCTCGTTATAATCTTCGTAATATTTCGCACCTTCAACACCGTATTTTTCACAGGCTTCTTTGGCACGTTCTACCTTACTGTCACAAAAAGCGACCATTTCTGCTTTGTCTTTTTGCAGTGTTAAGGCTGGAAAATGCTTTTGATTTGCAATTCCACCACAGCCGATAATTCCAATTTTTAATTTTGACATATTTTCTTCCTCTTTTCTGTTGTTTAAATGACAAAGTTTCTAAGGTATCGTGTACTCAAGGTGACGGATTTTTTTACATCTTCATAGTTTTTCTCAAAGGCCTTATCCTCGACTTCGATACAGGTATAGCCGTCAAAACCAATATCGGTTAACGCAGAAACATACTTGCCCCAATCGACATCGCCTAAGCCAGGCAGCTTTGGACTCATATATTCCAGCGGCGTCGCCAGCACACCCACGTCAGCAAGCTTGTCTGGGTATACTTTGATATCCTTATAATGCACATGAAAAATCTTTTCTTTGAACTCATACAATGGCTTGATATAGTCAATTTGCTGCCAAATAAAGTGAGATGGATCGTAATTGATACCAAAATAATCACTGTCAATCAATTCAAATAGTTTGCGCCAATTGCTTGGTGAGGTCATAAGATTCTGCCCCCCTGGCCATTCATCCTCCGTAAAGAGCATTGGACAATTTTCAATCCCAATACGAACCTGTTGCTCCTCCGCGTATTTCACGATCGGCTGCCAAACCTTTGCTGCTTCATGTAGATTTTCCGATACGGTTTTACTTGGCATCCTACCGACAAAAGTCGTCACTAGATTTACATCCAGCAATTTTGACGCATCGATTAATGAATAAAGATGCTTGATCGCCGTTTCTCGCTTTTGAAGATTCTCATCTAACGGATTAGGGTAATAAGCCAAGGCGGAAATCTCGACATCCTTCTCTTGGCAATACGCCAAAATTTCCTTCGCTTTTTCTGGAGTCAATGTTTCAGTATCAATATGAGAAACTCCTGCATAACGGCGCTCGGCTTTTCCTTGAGGCCAACAAGCGACTTCTACACAATCCAGGCCATTTTCAGCAACGAGATCAATCATTTCTTCAAAGCTACTTTGATCGAAGATAGCACTCACAACGCCTAATTTCATGGTTTTTCCTCCTCTATCCTTCTGTCCTAAGTTAAAAGTGGCGCTGATGTCTTTTCCATATTCACTGACTGATTTGTTTCACTGGATTCAAAAGCGGCCTCCATAATAGAGAGAACCTCACGAACCTCGGAAATCTTTATTAACGGCTCTTCTTTTCCATTAATCGCAGCAAGCACATTTTTATAAAAATCAGTCCACTCTGTTTCAACCTCTGGTAGCGGATCATCATATAGAACGCCCGCTGGCTGCGGCGCAAATTGACGTGTTGGTCCAGCAACTGTTTCAGCGATTTGTGCAGGCAGCTTATTCAACAGCTCGCTCGTTCTAGCGATACCACCATCACAGGCGAAGGAATTAATATAGACGGTTCCGCGATTTCCAGCAGCAAGCCAACGCGGCTGATATTTTAAGAAATAGGTGCCTAGTTCAATGTGATAGGTGATCCCGTTATCAAACTTCAATGTAATATTGAAGTAATCGTCGACTTCATCGTTAATAATGCTCTTGATGTCAGCAAAAACCGTTAAAAGCTTAGCACCTTGCATCATTTGCATCGCTTGGTCGATCAAATGAACGCCCCAGTCGTACATCATTCCGCCGCCATATTTTTTATATAAATGCCATTCATGAATTCGACCATTGGCTGTGTGTAAGTTTGATTCAATGGTATATACGTCACCTAGTTCCTTTTCATTAACTAATTTTTTGACAATTTGATAGTCTCTATCCCAGCGACGATTTTGATGAACGGTAAAGAAAACCTCATTTTTTTTGACAGCTTCCATCATTTCGTCAAACTCTTTCACATTTAAAGAGGCCGGCTTCTCATCGATAATATGAAGTCCTGCATTGGCTGCTTTGATCGTCATCTCCTTGTGCAGATGATTTGGAAGCGTTAACAAAACTGTGTTGATATCTGCCTTTGCGAGCATGTCATCGACTGATTCATAAATTTCATAATTCTTTCCTTCAATATCAATAATTTTAGTCGGATCACTATCACAAATCGCTTTGATTTCAATCCCGTCAACACGTGTCGCATTCTTCTCATGCCATTTACCCATGCCGCCAAAGCCAATGATTCCTAATTTGATGTTCATTTCTTTTACCTCCCTGATATTTGCCACATCTAAAGCATACCAAGTTTAAAAAGGGGAAACCTCTCGCTTTTTATTCTTCTATCATTCCTTTTTTACATTTTTCGCCTTCAAATAAAAAAGCAGGTAAAAAAATGATGACCATTTTTTTACCTGCGCACTTATTCTTCTATCGGCCTGATGGTAATATACATGAATTCATTAGCCGTTAACTTCTCTTTTAAAAGCAGCTGCCCCTTTAGATCACTAGCAATTTGTTTGATCGAAATTTTCGGAGCAGCTACCAGCATCAAGTATTCAAGGTCTTTACTAGTCAATGAGCTTCGATAACTAATATCTTTCCAACCGGAAATGATATTCCCATGCTCCTCATTTACACGAAAGGTTTTTACCTCAAATTTTTTCCCTGCTTCAAATGAAAAAATTAGTTCGATATTTTTATCCTTACCGTTAGAAAAGAACTGATTTAAGTCAGAAATTCCGACTTCCTCTTCACCCACTAAATAGTATTCCGTACTAGGAGACAAATAATTGTGAGCAATAATCCCATAATGCTCTTCCTCTTTGCTTACAATGACCCCGCCTTCATTCAATAGTACATTCTCATTCAAGAAATTCATAAAGCGAAAGGCGTGAAAGACCGGTTTGGGTATTCCTCCTTTAGCGATCAAACCCGCTCCGCCATGCAAGACATCCCTAGAATCGATAAACTCACTAAACAAATCGGAGCCCAACCAATAAACGATCCCGTCAATTTTACTCATAATCGCTGCAAAGTTTTTAATAAGATAACTGCCTTTAAAAAGACTATCATTCATAGCATTACGATTGGAGATCGTATTATTCCATTCCGTAATAATGAGCTCTGTCCCTTGATAAGGCGAATTCTCTATTGCCTTCTTCACTTCCGACACGCTTTCTACTAGAAAGTTGTCATTTTCCACTCGAACAGATTTCCTTTCACCGCCAGTTCGTACTAGATAGGGATAGACCAAACAAGAAATGAAATCAAAGTTTACGTCTTTTTGATAGAAATAGTTCAGATCATCCTGATAGTTAAACACCTCATCATTTTGAGCCCTTGTTCCAGGACCTCCGATTTGTACAATGGAATTACTCTTCCGGATGATTTGGTAGGTCTTCTTATAATGTGAAATAAGCTCGTCCAATTCTTTTTTATCTTGATAATATTCAAAACTAAACTCGAACATCCACTTGTTCACTTCTTTTCGCCCATAACGATTATTTACATGTTTCATAAATTGATGGATCATATCAAACCATTCTTCACTGTTCAAACTAAATTTGAAATCTTCATTTTCCAGAATCAGTGTCTCTCGAACGGATCGATGGATTTTTCGAATTTTATAGCGCAGTTCAATAAATGGTCTTAGATTTTCATTGACGATAAAATCTAACACACTATCGATTTTCTCAAAATTGTATTTCGTAGTGATCGATGGGTCCATGTTCATTCTTTTAGTGAATAGATTCCAAAATCTTACATATTGGAACTCTAGATTTTCCTTCAAATATCTAACATGTGTTCGTAGGTCAAAACGCAATAAATCCTCCGCACTGCCGATATTTACGATCCTTTTCCAAGGAAATAGATTCACTTCCCGTGGCGTAGAATCCATTATTTCGAAACGCTGAGTATCCGTATTCAATGATACTTGATCAAGTATCGGATCAAACATATCATTGGAAGCCGCTTGATCAGAGAGCTCTTCTTTTTGAAAATTGCTTTGTCTGAATTCTTTAGGCGTGCACCCATAACGTTCCTTAAACTTCTTATTGAAGCTGTTTATATTACTAAATCCCTCCTGAGCGGCAATCTCAGAAATTTTAGCATAAGACCTAATAATCGTTTTCGCTGCCTTTTCCAAACGATAATCCGTCAGGTAGTCTAAAAAATTACTTCCGGTATGTTTTTTAAAATACCTAGAAAAATAAGCGGCAGAGAAACCAAATTGACTGGCGATTTCGTCAAGCGTTATCACGCTAGAATAATGATTTTCAATATACAACAATACATCAAAAATACGATTATCAGGATGCTTATTGATTGTCCGACTGACTGAAAAAGAATCGATCATTGTTTGTAACGCCTCAAAAGATAACGCTACCAAACGAAAATCCAGCTGACCTTTTTCTTGTCGAATATAGCTAATGATTTTATTCAATTGAACATTAAGTTTTTGTCCAGCCGCTTCTCGATGGTTCACCATTTTTGTTTCAAATGTAATAGGTGAACTCCCAGAATAGCTATTCAACAGCTGATTCGATAGTTGATAAACCAATAGATAGGTGTCCTTATCGGTACTTTCAAGTTGAATATCATTGTTTCCACAAATCAGGATGTCTTGATTTTGCATCGTATAAGAATTATCTGTTGAACTGACTCTTACGCGTCCACTCAAAAGATGCAAAATTAAATTAGGGGCGTCAACATTTTTCTTAGTAAAAAAGCCCTTATGGATAGATAATCCGCTGGATGTATTTTCTTGTCCAAATATATTAATCATGTGCGCCTCCTTTAAACCTCTATCTTTTTCTCAATATATCAACTGATCAGGAAAGATACAAGCGAATTTTCCTTTTCCAGAGGCAAACAAATTGACGATTTAGCCTTCGCCCCGCTATTCTTGATTAAAAGAAAAGAGGACAAAAAATGAAGTACGTAATCTTTTGCTTGGAAATCATCGCCATCATTCTCTGGCTGTTGTTTGGACAAAAGTCGTTACTCGCAGCAATCATTGGGATTATTGTGATCATTCTTATTTCTCAATTATTGCATCAGGTGTTTCACGCAAGGTAAAGCGAAACAGTGGATAAGTATCTACTGTTTTTTGTATTTCTGAAAATCCTTTTATCGATAACTCCTTCATAAAAGCAATTCTGATCTGTATTTAGCAAGGACATCTATAGTTGATTACCCTACAAAAATTAAACGAACTAATTTTTTCGAAGCGGTTGTTTCTATCGCTTGTTTCACAGATAATGATAGTAGGTGTTTGTTGAAAGAATATTCATCCAGTTTTTTCTTCTAATAAAATTGGATGACCTATCGTTAAAAAAAAATGAAATGAAAAAGGAGTGGTCCTATGTTTCATGTCGTATTGATCCTATTTCCCCTCATTCTTTGTGGTATTATTCTTCCGATTCTTTTATTTGGGTTATCTTCGATTCTGATCAGTATTTTTGGCGGAACGGCTTCAGTGCTTCTGATCAAAAATAAAAAGGCCCGATCATTGCTCTTTATCGGCTTCACAATTCTGTCTCTTTTGGGGGTATTATGTTTATTTCCTTTTGTCGCAATTTATACACCTTTGCCCTTTAGCTACTATCCGTTCTTTTGTAATGTACTGATTGCTTTAATGGGGGTCTTTTCTATTCTAGGAATTACCAGCTCCCGTCCAATCCAGAACAACCTGGTTAAACGAGTGGTCATTGTGCTTTTTAGCATCGTAGTTGGTATTGTCGGCATCGTTTTTTTGCTACAAATTCTCTAGCATAAAAAAAGTTTTGAGAAAGACACATGTGTGTTCTCTCAAAACTTTTTTATTAATTCAAATCGTACAACTCATGATATTTTTGATAATTCACCATTCCAAGTGTCGTGGTGAAGAGTCGTGATTTAGCTTCTAATTCGACACGAATTTTTTCAAATTCCTTGCCTGTATGCTTCTTTGGTTCGTTTTCTTTTCTTCTCGGATCAAATAACTCCTTCATAACAGTTTTCCTCCTTTTTCATAACACTGAGAGGCGGACAATTGTTCGACTAGTTTTCAGAAAAAACGGGCACTTCTACTGTTGGCAATGTCTTCATCATCCATAAAAATTCAATATCATGCTTTTTAAATGAATGCAATACACGACGGTAATCACGTTTCATATAAAACAGTTGCGCTGTTTTGCGTCCTGTTAAAATAATGCGCAAATGTCCATGCTCTTGGGCAAATTCTTCTAAGCTGCTCATCAGTTGATCACCAATGTGCTGGCCCTGATATTCTGGTGCTACTGCTACTTGACGCACACGTGCAATCCCAAAAGGATATAATTGAATCGCCGCAGTTCCAACAACCTCATCGTTTTCGATGGCGACAAAAACATGTAAATTCTTTTCATTGTCCCAGTCAATTTTTCCACCTAAGACTTGTTTACGCAATTTCACTGCACTCGTGTGTTCCTTACTAAATAATTCAGCCATTTCAATCTTCATAATCAACGACCTCCTTTTTCATATTAAAGAATTAATTTTTCCTCGGAAAAATTAGTTTGATTTTCAAGCCGTATATCATTCCACTAGTTGTTCTTTTGGTGAGTGTCATTATTCCTTTATTCGTTTCCTCACCGTATAAACTGCTAAAAGTGGAACTGACATCCTTTTTCATATTAAAGAATTAATTTTTCCGAGGAAAAATTAGTGTGATTTTCAAGCCGTATATCATTCCACTAGTTGTTCTTTTGGTGAGTGTCATTACTCTTTTATTCGTTTCCCCACCGTATAAACTGCTAAAAGTGGAACTGACATCCTTTTTCATATTAAAGAATTAATTTTTCCGAGGAAAAATTAGTGTGATTTTCAAGCCGTATAT
>OKWP01000282.1_pt1 | contig 31376 bp, 6 predicted proteins | sample 1607251 | NCBI WGS metagenome assembly OKWP01 (sample SAMN07501073, study PRJEB24779) | human gut metagenome | isolation source: stool | host: human infant | place: USA: Pittsburgh, PA
GCATATTGTATTGTATTTGCATTGACAATCCTCTATATATTTATATAAAATAGAAATAATTTCATGTGTTATTCATGATAAAATCATGAATCATCGGTATATGTAATCGTGTGTAATTAAGTATTATGTACGTAATTAAGTACGTACATAATTATGTAATGAGAAGTTTGTACGTAAGAGTGTGTAATGAAATATATAATCGTGTTGATGAGTGCCTTATGTATGTTTGTCATGCCTGTGTCGGGAAAACAGGTGGACAGAACAGCGCAACCTATGCAGGGGACTACGGTAAAACAAGTTCATAGTGAAAGTACGGCCGTATTATCTAACGACTCAGATACATTCCATGTTAATTCGTCTCATACTCCAGATCATGTCATCGGTCAGGGCGGATTGGAGATGCCGGACTCCACAGATAAAAAGACGACTCGTTATTCCGATACGGATGCGGTCAATTCTGCATTGCAGGCGGTGGTCATGACTAGTGTTAATTCCGCAATGCACGGATCGAAGGCGAAGCCCTGGATGCAGAGAACCGTCGTGTCATTGCGCTTTCAGAAAAACTGGAAGCCCTTGTACGGTGTGGAAACCTTGCAGCCGCTAGGTCATTATGATGAGATATCTCGCCATGTGTGGTTTACACAGGAGCGTTTGGCGAATGCAGCGGATACAGGAACGACGGCGAATGTGGGCATCGGCTATCGCCGAATCTCAACGAACGATGAACACTATTACGGTGGCAATCTATTTTATGATCATCGGTTCAGAGGCAATCACAGTCGCATGAGTGTCGGGCTGGAGTATGTGTCGGGGATCGGTGCGTTTCGCATGAACTGGTATCGCGGGGTGTCCAGCGAGCGTTCTCTTGATGGTGCGACACGCTTGGAAAATGTGTCTAACGGATATACTGCGGAATATGGGACTAGATTTAAGAATGCTCGTTGGGCGCGCGTGTACATGGAAGCCTATCGCTGGCAGTTGCAGCGTAGTGAGGATAAGCATGGCTTGCGCATCGGTACTGAGTTGCAGCTCACGCCGAGGATTTCCGTGGACATGGGCTATAATAAGCCGGAGCATGAGCATGGCAGTCCGTACGGCAAAATCATGTTCCGCCTAGCCGGTGTCGATACAGCATGGTTTGGTGGTAACCATCGATCGGATACAAAAGCATCGGTTCGAGCGAATATGTTGGAAAATGTGCGTCGCCAACATACAGTGTATGTTGATTAAGAGCATTGTTGTTGATGATCGACTTGTATCTGAATTTGGTCCTGAAATGGCACTATTCCGTGTGGATACTATTGCCAAGAACCATGAAGGACAACCGACTATTGAACGTGTAAGGGTTAATAAAAAATAGAATATATATGATTTATATTGTGAAAGCCGAGGCTCTAGGGCCTCGGCTTTTTCGTGTACCTGTAGGTGATAATTTTTTTGTATATAAAATTATCTTATCTATGAGAGCATTAAACTGAAGCATCTAAAAATATGAAATTGATTACGTAATTACAATAATCGTTATATTCCGATATGTGGATTTATCGTAAATTTTGATAGGAAAGATGAAGATTTTATTTCTTAAAATTAAAAAGTATTAAAATAGAAATAAATAAATGACAAAAATGAAGAAAAGATGAAAAAGTTGTTTACAAGATAGAAATTTTTTGATATTGTATTGCCGTGGGTGAGTATATGATGAAGAATCATGAATAATTATAGTATTCAGATCGTAATTTGGAATACTAATATTTGGTGTAAGAAGTGTAGATGATAATTAATCGTTATACTTCTTCTTTTTATTATCTTTGCAATATTATGCAACACAAGTGATGTGTTTTACTGAGGTTTCGGTAAGAAAGGATAATCATGAATCGAATTTATAATGTTATTTGGAGTAAGACTAAAAAATGCTACGTAGTAGTATCTGAAATCGTAAAAACAGGTGGTGGCAAGGTAAAATCCGTACAAAGTGGTACAACCTGGACACATATGAGTGCGATTATGGCCGTGGCCGCATTATTGATGGCTGGTAATATTACTACGGTTAATGCTGCTACATATACTGCTATGACGATTAATGATGTAAATGGCGCTGGTTATGCTACTGGTAATGTAGTTTATAGTGAAGGTAGTTATTTATATAATTATCAAAACCCTGGGAACCTGACACCATTTGATAACAGTCATTTGTACAATGGTACAGATAGAGGTAACTATACAGAAAATAGTTTTGCCGGCATTGCTATCGGTAAAAATACAAATATTCAGGAAACTGGTAATCCAACTTATTATTCCGGTTTAGCTATCGGTAACTATGCTCAGGCCACAGGTGGTATTGCTTTTGCTTTAGGTCATTATGCTCAAGCTTTATCACCATCTGCTATGGCTCTTGGTACAGCTACAAAGGCGAGCGGATTTAACTCTTTGGCTATGATGCGTCAATCCGCTGCAGAAGGTGAGTTCTCCGCAGCATTAGGCACCGCAGCTTGGGCAAAGGGTAATGGTAGTTTCGCCATGGGTTATTCTGCTACAGCAAAAGCAGATCAATCTATTGCCATCGGTGCGGCAGAAACTATAAAATTACCTGGTCAACAACATGGTACTCCAAGTGCTAAATATAATGGCGATGGTAATACCGTAACAGAAGGGGCTCGTTCTCTTGCTTTCGGTACAAAAGCTCGTACTGCAGTTGGTGCAGATGATTCTATGGCATTCGGTTCTTCATCCAGCACTGGTGGCGCCAATGCGGTAGCTATGGGTTATAGTGCTAATGCTAGTGCAGAGAATGCCTTTGCCATCGGTAATACGGCACAATCATCCGCACAAAATGCCGTGGCAATGGGTAAAAGTGCAAATGCAAGTGGTGTAAGCAGCTTTGCTATGGGTAGTAGTTCTAATGCTGCTGGTGCCGATGCTATTGCTATGGGTAGTTCTTCCCAAGCAAAATTATCCAACTCCATCGCATTAGGTGGTAATGCAAAATCCTTGGGTGCTGATGCGCTTGCACTTGGTGGTGCGGCGAATGCCTCTAAAGATGGTGCCATTGCAATCGGTAAAGAAGCAAAAGCAAACAATACTAATACGACAGCTATCGGTCTTGGTGCAACTGTTACAGGTACTAACTCCATGGCTATTGGTACAAATGCCGTTGCAGAATCCAATAACTCCTTGGCATTGGGTACTGGTACGGAAGTAAGAGGTGCCTTGGTTAATGGTTTCTCTGCTTTCACTAACCAACAAAATAACAATATTGCAAACGGTGTAGTTGCGGTAGGTAACGTAGGTTCTGAACGCCGTATCATCAACGTGGCGGGCGGTGAAAACGATACTGACGCAACAAATGTAAAACAATTAAAATTTGTAAACAGTAACTTGGCAAAATCCATTGCAGGTCCTACTTATACGGGCTATGAAGCAAATGGTTCTACATATAAAGCGCCTGATTTTAATATCAAGAACAGCACATACCATACGGTAAAAGAGGCTGTTGAAGCGGCGCAAACGAATTTCTTCAGTGCTAAAGGCACATCTGCCGATGCAAACTACAATAATGCAGGTGCTACAGGCAATAACGCTACAGCAGCTGGTGTACGTACTTCTGCAGCAGGTAACTTTGCTACAGCTGTCGGTGCTGATGCGACTGCAGCTAATGCGAACAGTACTGCTATCGGTTATAAAGCTAAATCTAGCGTAGATGACGGCGTTGCATTGGGTGCGAATTCCGTTGCTTCCGTTGCGGCCGGTAAAGCAGGTTATAATGTTAAAACTGCAGACAGCCGTACAAACGGATATAGCGGATTGACAGGCGCTGCGTTGACTTCCACTATGGGTGCGGTGTCCGTAGGTGACGGCGGTACGAAAACTCGTCAGATCACAAACGTGGCTGCAGGTACAGCTGATTCTGACGCTGTTAACGTGGCACAATTGCGCAATGTTAATTTGAAAGTAGCTGGTAACAGCGGTAACAATGACGTTTTATTGGACAATCAAACATTGACTGTAAAAGGCGATGGTTCTTATGTTACGACATCTGTTAACAACCAAACAATCGATGTGACGTTGACTGATGCTACTAAGAACAAGATTGACAATGCGGCAAATAAAGACTTGTCCAACATTACGGACGGCGGTAAATCCGTTATCCGTGATGAAGCTCAAAAAGCAGTTAAAGTTGTTGCTGGTAAAAACACAACGATTACAGAAGGTACTGACGGTACATATAAAACATATAAAGTTGACGTAGATGCTCCTGACTATCAATTAGTTGAAAACAGCAGTGCTGCTGATAAAGCTTATACTGTATCTGGCAATAAAGTTGACTTGACTGTACAAGATGCTAAAAATCCTGCGAATAAGAAAACCGTAACTATCAAGGATATTGCATCCAAAACAGAACTTGATGATACAAAAACGGAGCTTATCAATAAAGGTTTGAAATTCGATGCTGATAATGGCGGCGAAAAAACAAATAAATTAGGCTCCAAGGTAACAGTAGCTGGTGATGGTACTAATATCAGCACTACGATTACACAAACTGGTGACGATACAACAATTAAGGTTGCATTAGGTAAAGACATCAATGTTAATACTGTGACAGCTACTAAGACTGTAAAAGCTGGCACTGCTACTATGGGCAACCAAGCTGTAACAGACAATAAGTCAGCTTCTCAAAATGGTAATTTTGTATCTGGCTTGGATAATAAATCTTGGACTTTAACTGATCCTACTTTTGTATCCGGTCGTGCGGCAACAGAAGATCAACTTAAAATTGTCAGCGATGCTGTAAAAGCGGCTAATGCGGCTAATGCAAGTGCTACGGACTACCGTTTAATCGCTAATCCGAACAATGCGGCAGACGGCTCTTATAAAGTTGATAACAATAAAGTTGATTTGCAAGTGAAGGACGATAAATCCGGTACAGTTAATACTGTGACAATTAAGGATATCGCGTCTAAAACTGAACTTGATAAAGTAAAAGATCGTTCTGTGAAATACGATGGTAATACAGGTCATGACACAGTAACATTAGAAGGTGCTAACGGTACAAAAATTACCAACTTGAAAGATGGTAACGTAGCAGCAGGCTCTAAAGACGCTGTAAACGGTGGTCAATTACATCAAGTTAAGCAGGATCTTGGTGACCAAATCACAAATACTAAAAATGATTTAAACAATAAGATTGATACAACTAAACAAGATCTTATTGATAAGGGTCTTAAATTCGACGCTAATAACGGCGGTGAAAAAACAAATAAATTGGGCTCCAAAGTAACTGTTAAAGGTGATAATTCCAACATCATTACGGAAATCTCTCAAGACGGTAACGGCGATAGCACAATTGATGTAAAACTTGGTAAAAACCTTAATGTAGAAACAATTACTGCTACTGGTGCAAACGGCAAAGAAGGTAAAATCGGCATCAACGGTAAAGATGGTGTAACAACTAACATTTCCGTTACTCGTGACGGTCAACCCGGTGTAGATGGTGCTCCTGGTGCGACTACAACTCGTATTACGTACCAAAAACCTGATGGCACGAGCGAAGAAGTGGCAACCTTGAACGACGGCCTTAAATTCAAAGGCGACATGGGTGCTACATCTAATGTTAAACTTAACAAACAAGTGGACATCACAGGTGGTGTAACAAGTGCTTCTGATCTTGCTACAGGTAATAATATCGGCGTTACATCTGCGGCTGTTGGCGCTGATGGCAATGCAAAATTACAATTGCAATTAGCGAAAAACTTGACTGGTTTGCAATCTGTAACGGCATCCGACACTGTGAAAGCAGGCACTGCGACTGTAGGTAATCATACGGTAGCAGATAAAAAAGGTGGCAACCAAACCGGTAACTTTGTAACAGGCTTAGATAATAGAGCTTGGGATATTTCAGATCCTACGTATGTAGAAGGACGCGCAGCGACAGAAGACCAACTTAAGAAGGTTAGCGATGCTTTGAAGGCGTCTAATGCAAGTGCTACAGATTACCGCTTAATTGCTAATCCGAACAACGCGGCAGACGGCTCTTATAAAGTTGAAAACAATCAAGTTGACTTGAAGGTAAAAGACGAAAAATCCAGTGATGTTAAAACTGTAACGATTAAGGATATTGCGTCCAAAACTGAACTGGATAAGGTAAAAGACCGCTCCGTAAAATATGACGGTAACACAGGCCATGACACAGTAACATTGGAAGGCCAGGATGGTACAAAAATTACTAACTTGAAAGACGGTAACGTAGCGGCCGGCTCTAAAGATGCTGTAAACGGCGGTCAATTACATCAAGTTAAACAAGACCTTGGCGATCAAATTACGAATACCAAGAATGACTTGATTAACACAGGTCTCAAATTCGATGCCAATGTAGGCGGCGTACAAACTAACAAATTAGGATCTACTGTTACAATTCAAGGTGAAGGCACTGCAGCTGACGCTGATTACAGTGGTGAAAACCTCAAAACTTTCATCAAACAGGATGCGGCGACAGGCAATACGACTATCGACGTGAAGATGAATAAAAACCTTAAAGCTGAATCTATGAAGGTTGGCAAAAATGGTAAGGACGGCGTATCTATTACAGGCCCTGACACAGCGAACGGTACAGATGGCAAGGTAGCTGTTACTGATAAAAATGGTAAAGAAGCAGTTTCTATTTCCGGTAAGGATGGCGTAGGCCACATTGGCTTGACCGGCCCTGCTGGAACGAACGGCGTGAACGGTACTAATGGTATCGACTTGTCCGTGAAACCTGGTTACGATGATCCTGCTACCGGCGTTAAAGGCGAAAAAGGTGTAGATGGTACAAACGGCCTTACTCGTATCGTATACACTGACGGCAACGGTGAGCACCAAGTTGCGACTATGGAGGACGGTTTACAATTCACTGGTAACAACACTGGCACTGTGAATAAACAAAAATTGAACTCTTTAGTGAAAGTACAAGGTGAAGGCGTAACTGAATCTGAATCTGCAGCGTTCAAGAGTGCAGCCGGCAATATCAACGTAAAAGCTGATGGCACTAACAAATTGGAACTTCAATTGGCGAAAGACCTTAAAAATCTTGATTCCGTAACAGCCGCTAAGACTGTGAAAGCAGGCGGTGCTACTATGGGTGGTCAAACTGTTAACAACACAGCTGGCGACAGCGAAACAGGCAATTATGTAACAGGCCTTGATAATAAAGATTGGGATGCAAATAAGATTGTATCTGGTCGTGCGGCAACAGAAGATCAATTGAAAAAAGCGTTGGATGCTCAAAGTGCTAACTCCACTGATTATCGTTTGATCAGAAATCAAGCAGCAGGCTCCAATGGAGACTACACTGTGGATGCGAACGGCGATGTAGCGTTGACTGTACAAGATAAGAATCATCCAGATAAAACAGAAACCGTTACCATCAAAGACGTTGCTTCTAAATCCAAACTTGATAAATTGAATGACCGCGCTGTTAAGTATGATTTGGATCCTACTGGTAATCCTGATAAATCCAAGGTAACTTACGAAGGTCCTGCATATAACAATAAGCAAGGCGGTACTCACGTAACGAATGTGGCATATGCTACAGGCAACGATGGTAGCGAAGCGGTTAATGTAGACTACTTAAATGACAAAATCAAAGATAGTGCAGACGCATTGACTAATAAAGGTTTGAAATTCGATGCTAATCAAGGCGGAGAAAAAACTAATAAGCTTGGCTCTAAAGTGACTATTAAAGGTGAAGGCACGGCAGCTGACGAAGATTACAGCGGCGAAAACCTTAAAACTTTCATCACACAAGACCAAACATCTGGTGATACAACTATCAACGTAAAGATGAATAAAAACCTTAAAGCTGAATCCGTGAAAGTTGGCAAAGACGGTAAGAACGGCGTGTCCATTACAGGTCCTGATAACGGTACAGACGGCAAGGTAGCTGTGACTGGTAAGGACGGTAAAGAAGCTGTATCTATTTCTGGTAAAGACGGCGTAGGTCACATCGGTCTTAACGGTAAAGACGGCCATAGCGCTGACATTTCTGTTGAAAAAGGTGATCCAGACCTCAACGGTAACGAAATCACTCGTATCAAATACACTGATGAAAAGGGTAAGACACATCAAGTGGCAACCAAAGATGACGGTATGGCATATGGTGGTGACAACGGCGACGTTATCAAGAAAAAACTTAATGAACAATTGGACATTAAGGGCGGCGTAACAAACGAAGCTGATTTGACTGAAAACAATATTGGCGTTATCAGCAAAAATAATATTCTCAATGTTCGTTTGGCAAAAGACCTTAAAGACTTGAACTCCATTACTTTCAACAACGGAGCTAATGGTGCAAATGGTAAAACCGTTGTAAACGGCGAAGGCATGACTATTAATGATGCAGCAGGTAATCCATTGACAGCTGTTACAAAAGACGGCGTGAAGATTACTGATGGTCCATCCATGACGAAAGATGGCATCGATGCAGCTGGTAATAAAATTACAAACGTTCAAGACGGTAATGTTGCAAAAGATAGCAAAGACGCTGTAAACGGTGGCCAATTGCATGATGCTGTTGAAAGCCTTAAATCCAAAGGCTTCGGTCTAGAAGCAGAAGACGGCCAATCTGTGAAAAAAGCTCTTGGTGAAACTGTTAAAGTTAAAGGTGATGACACGAATATCAAAACATCCGTAGACGACGGCGCTGTTAAGGTAGAATTGAAAAAAGACATCACTGTAGACACTGTAACAGCTACCACTGTAACAACAGGCGACACTAAGATGGATACAAACGGCGTTACTATCAAGGACGGCGCTAATGAAGCAACTAAGTTGACTAAAGACGGCTTGCAAATCAATGATGGTGGTAATAAAGCTGTTACTATCAACAAAGATGGCTTAACAATCGAAAACGGTCCTAAGGTAACAAAAGAGGGTATCGATGCGGCTGATAAGAAGATCACTAATGTAGCTGATGGTACTATTGGCGCTGGTAGCAAGGACGCTGTAAACGGCGGTCAATTGCATACAGCTATTGAAGACATCAAATCCACAGGCTTCGGTCTTAAAGCAGAAGACGGTAACTCCGTGAAGAAACCTCTTGGCGAAACAATTGACCTAAAAGGTGACGGTAATATCAAAACTTCTGTTGATAACGGTGCTATCAAGATGGCCTTGAACGATAAGATCACTCTTGGTCAAGACCCAGCAAAACAAGTTAAGATTGACGGTTCCGAAGGTACTGTTACAGCCGGCAATGGCGATAAAGAAGTTAAGTTGGATGGCTCTGCAGGAACGATTACAGCCGGTAAAGGTGATAATCAAGTTAAAATCGACGGCAACAACGGTTCTGTAACGGCAAATACTGTGAAAGCTGGCGACGTAGTTGTAGGTAAGCAAACTTCCGACGGTAAAGAAGGCAACTTCGTAACAGGTTTGGATAACAAAACTTGGGATCCTGAAAACCCTGTAGCTGTTCCTGGTCGTGCGGCGACAGAAGATCAATTGAAAGCTGTTAATGATGACTTCAACAACAAGGCTAGAACAGGCCGTGTATTCCAAGGTGACCAACTTGGCGATAGCGGTAAAGTGGTTCGTGGATTGGGAGATACTATGAACCTTACTGGTGGTGCTGATGTGAACCGTTTGGCAGATAATAATATCGGTGTTGTGAAAAACGCTGCTGGTGATGGCTATAACATCAAGTTGGCTAAAGACTTGAAAGGTCTTGAGTCCGTAACGACTACGGATGCTGCTGGTAATACAACTGTTATAAACGGTGGCGGTATGACAATTACACCTGCTCAAGGTAATGCTGTAAGTCTTACTAAAGACGGCCTCAATAACGGTGGTAATAGAATTACTAATGTAGGCCCTGGTGTAGATGGTACTGATGCGGTTAACGTAAATCAATTGAGCAGCGCTATGCGTAGCGTGGATGGTAAAATCGCTGATGTAGGTGCTACTAGTGCAGCTATTTCTGGCCTCAAACCATTACAATATGATCCATTGGAACCAACTCAAGTATTGGCTGCTGTAGGTCATTATAAAGGCAGCACCGCTGCAGCTGTAGGCGTGGCGCACTATACTAATGAATCTACAATGTTCCATATGGGCGTATCTCTTGGCGGTCATGACAACATGATTAATGCGGGCGTATCCTACAAATTCGGTACTTCCGATGCGAAGAAAGCGGTTCCTGCACGTTATAAGGCCGGCCCTATCAGCTCCGCGTATGTATTGCAGGATGAAGTGACTGCATTGAAAGCTGAAAATGAACGTATGAAACAACATGATCTAGAGTTAACTGCTAAATACGATCAAGTACAACGCGATAATGAAGAAATGAAAGCTCAAATCGCATTGTTGATGCAACAAGCAGGTCTTACAAAATAATCGAATCTGAATATTCGAGTTCTTAACCACTCATGTAAGGATTGTGAAAGCCGCCCTTTCCGGGGCGGCTCATCATAAGGAGGAAGTATGAAATTCAAAACATTTATGCCTGTATTGGCACTGGCTTATGTATGCGCGGTAGGTCAAGCGGATGCGGCTCAAGATCGATTGATGATGCCGGAACAACCAGCTGAACCATTAAACGTAATTGAAGCAGAAGTGGCCATTCCTGTACCTAGCGAAGAAGTTCGTGACGTAGTGAATGCTTTTACACAATTCCAATTGGATCAAAAAGGCAAATATATCATGGACGACTCTCGCGTTATGAAGGGGCAAGAGCGGTACCACAATAATGTATTGTATTATATGAACGTTCGTCGTAGCTGGTACATCGTGAGCCATCGTTATAAAAATGACAGCTATGCGCGCATGGCGTTAGATCGTTTGTACAACGATTACAAACAGTTCTTTACAGAACATGTGACTGTATCTGAAGATGCTAAATTGGACTATGCGCAACAAATCATCGATATCTTGGATCGCAATACAGCCAATGTACATGATGATGAATTGCGTTTCTACATGAACGAAATGGTTATCTTCAGCTTGAACGAAGCTATGAAAGACGGCAATAATCGCGTGAAAACTGTGGATGAAAAAGCAGCTCCTGCAATGGACGAACTTCATACAGTGGATCTTCGTAAAGCGATTAATGCACCAACAATTCAGTAAGATCTGGTGTAAGTAATAAACCGCTAATTTAATTAAATATTGTAATTGAATCAGGGACAGTTTCATTAGATTCTGTGATAATACACTGATAACTAAATAATATTTAGAATGTATGGTGTTTATAAAAGCCGGGGCATAGATTGCCTCGGCTTTTGTTATGTATAAATTGAAATTGTTACATGCAAATATGTAAATTTAATGGCATAAATGTATCGAAAAGATGAAGATTTTATTTCCTAATTATTAATTTTGTTAAATAAACCATAAAAATGAATGAAACATGAAAAATTTGTTTACAATATAGATTTTTTTTGATATGGTATACGAGTAGATGAGTATATGATAACAATCTGTAATAAGTGTAATATTTGACTTGTTATGCTGAATATTGTTGGTTTGTATTAGAAGTATAGATAATTTTTATATCTATTACTTCTTATTTTTATTATAGTTTTATATAAGGTTAGATAGGTATTACGCAACGAAAATGTAGTACGAAAGGAACATTATGAATCGAATTTATAAAGTCATTTGGAATCGGGTGAAAAACTGTTATGTAGTTGTGTCCGAAATTGCTAATAATCGCGGGAAAATTAATGGAAGAAGCACAACATGCGTTGGTACACTTTTATGTATTTTGGCACTAGTAGGTGGTACATTATTGCCACTGAATACTGCTAATGCAGTAAATCCTGCGGGGACTGGTGCAGGGGTATCATGGGGAAATGGCACGAATAGTGGCACAGATCAAAATAATGTAGCTATTGGCGGTTATGCGCAGGCCCTTGGACCGGTTTCCTTGGCATTAGGTGCGCATAGTAATTCTTCTGCTTCATATTCAACCGCTATCGGTGGAGGAACACAATCTACTGCGGAAAATGCGACAGCTATTGGTGGTGTAGCCAAGGCACAAGGGAAAAATGCTACCTCTATTGGGGCAAAAGCCGAAGCTAATGGAGAGTATGCTACCACTATCGGTGCAGGTGCAAAAGCGGATAAAACCTATGCTATAGCCATCGGCAGCCTTTCTCACGCTACTGAGGTATCCTCGTTAGCAATGGGAAATAATTCAAAAGCTACTAATACTTATGCTTATGCAATCGGTGGGAGTGCGGAGGCTAAGGGCAGATGGAGTATCGCCATGGGGACAAATGCAGTGGCCGAAGATGATGCCAGCGTGTCTATCGGTACCTGGTCAAAAGCTACTACTGGACAGTCCGTGGCTGTCGGTTATCTAGCTAACGCGAAACAATTAGGGGCAACGGCACTTGGCAGACAGACGAATGCTAGTGCAGTAGATGCAACTGCTATAGGATCTGGATCTTCTTCTACTGCTGAAAACGGTACAGCTATAGGTAAAAGTGCTTCGGTCAGTGCGAAAGACAGCGTCGCTATCGGTACTGGGGCGAAAGCAACCAATGAAAATGCAGTGGCTCTCGGCACCGGTTCTGAAACTGCTGCAGCGGTAGCAACAGCCTCTGAGTCAGTTAATGGAGTAGTACATAACTTTGCAGGTATAAATCCTGGTTCCACAGTTAGCGTAGGTAAGACAGGTATGGAACGGACGGTTACCAATGTAGCAGCCGGCCGTATTTCCGCTACATCTACAGATGCTATTAACGGCAGTCAACTGTATGCAGTGACTACGGAAGTGAATAAGGGCACAGTTTATGCAGGAGATGTAAAAGGTACGGGGGCTACAGATAATAAGTTTATCCAAAGACTGGGGGCACAAACTAATATCGTTGGTGGCGTAGCCGATACATCCAAATTGAGTGATAACAATATTGGAGTGGTATCTAATGGCACAGATACATTGAACGTGAAATTGGCTAAAGAACTGAAAGACCTAACTAGTGTGACTGCTGGTGATACAGTGATGAACACGGATGGTGTGACGATCACTGGAGGCCCTAAAATTGTAAAAACCGGCATTGATGCAGGAAACAAACAAATCGTTAATGTGGCTAGTGGCGGAGACGTAACGACGAATGGTGCCAATATTGGCGATATTAACCGTATCATTACGGCGAAGGATAAGTATGTGACTGGCGGTGCAGCGACTTATCAAGCAAATGGTGAGGGTGCCGCAAATTTAATCGGCACAAACGGATTGACTGCGAACGTGAGTGGATTGAAAAATAACTATGTTACGAGTGGCAGTATTTCTAATGACGGCAAAGTGTTGACACTGGAACGTAACGATACGGGCAAAGTTAATGTTGATTTGAGTAATATATTTACTGAGGTAGCAAAGGGAGATTACCGTTTGGTAGAAAATCCTGAAGCGGGTAGCCAGGGTAAATATAAGGTTGATAGCAATGGAAATATGGTATTGACTGTAGCAAATGATAAAGGCGACAAAAAACAAGTTACATTGACAGATATTGCATCGAAGGCGCAACAAGATAATAATACATCAAGTATTACTACAATCAATACAACTCTTGATAAAGGCTTGAACTTTGCCGGTGATACCGGTGCTGTGAGCAACAGAAAATTAGGCGATACCGTCACCGTTAAAGGCGGTGCCACAGGCGCATTGTCCGATGGAAATATCGGTGTTGAATCCGACGGCAATGGCACATTGAACGTAAAATTGGCGAAAACATTGACCGGCTTGGACAGCGTGACAGCCGGCAATACGAGCATTAATAACGGCGGTTTGACTGTAGGTGGTAAGACCTATGTATCTTCAACAGGTCTCAATGCAAATGATCAAAAAATTACCAATGTTTCTGATGGTACTGTAGGTGCAGGTAGTAAAGACGCTGTAAACGGCGGTCAATTACACGATGCTAAAAACGAATTAAATACTAATATCAGTAATGCTAAAACTGATCTTATCAACAAGGGCCTTCGTTTTAACGCTGATAATAACGCTGAAAAAACGAATAAACTTGGTTCTAAAGTAACAGTCAATGGTGATAACAATATCACTACTGAAATTACGCAAACCGGCGATGATACTACAATCGGCGTTAAATTGAACAAAAATCTTAATGTTCAAACATTGACAGCTACAGATACCGTGAAAGCCGGTGGTGTAACAATGGGTAAACACGCTGATACTAAGAACTATGTGACTGGTCTTGATAATAAAGATTGGGATGTAAATACATCTAATCCTGTAAGCGGTCGCGCAGCTACAGAAGATCAATTGAAAAAAATCAGTGATGTTGTTAAGAGTCAAGGTGCTGCTGCTACAGATTATCGTTTGGTGAAAAATGCAGCTGCTGCAGACGGTGCTTATACAGTTGATTCTAACGGCGATGTTGACTTAACTGTAGAGGATAAAAACCATGCAGGTAGTAAAGAAACAGTTAAGATTAAGGATGTTGCCTCTAAATCTAAATTAGATAAAGTTATCAATGACGGCTTGAAATTCGATGCCAATACAGGCGGCGAAAAAACGAATAAATTGGGGTCCAAGGTATCCGTGAAAGGGGATAATTCCAACATCATTACAAGTATCTCCCAAGATGCGAACGGTGACAGCACCATTGATGTGAAACTCGGCAAAGACCTTAAGACCGAAACGATTACCGCTACCGGTAAAGACGGCAAGGACGGCAAGATCGGCATCAACGGTAAAGACGGTGTTACGACGAATATTTCCGTAACCCGTGACGGCAAGCCGGGCGTCGACGGTGCCGCCGGCACGACCACTACGCGCATTGTGTATCAAAAACCGGACGGCACGAACGAAGAAGTGGCGAACCTAAATGACGGTATGCTGTACGGTGGCGATACAGGTAATGTGATTAAAAAGAAACTTAACAATCAAGTGAATGTTAAGGGCGGTATCTCCGATGAAAGCAAATTAGCGACTGAAGACAACATCGGTGTTGTTTCCGACGGTTCCGATACATTGAAATTGCGCTTGGCGAAAGAATTGAAAGGCTTAACGTCTGCTACTTTCACAAACGGCGGCAATAATACTGTTATCAATGGTGATGGTATGACAATCAATCGTGCTGGTGGTAATGCAGTGAGTCTTACAAAAGACGGCTTAAACAACGGCGGTAACAAGATTACGAATGTAGCTGACGGCACAGATCCTAACGATGCAGTTAATAAATCTCAATTGGATAAAGCTACAGCAGCTGCATCCACAACGGTATCGGCAGGTAATAATATTACTGTAACACCTAGCACCAATGCGAATGGTTCCAAGAACTATGAAGTAAGTCTCAAAGACCAAGTGACATTGGGCTCTGATGCTACAAAACAAATCGCGATGGACGGTACTACAGGTACTATCAAAGCTGGCGATAAAGTTACAATCGACGGCAACAAAGGTACTATTAAAGCTGGTAATGTAACAATTGACGGTGAAAACGGTACCATTAAAGCTGGCGATAAGGTAACTATCGACGGTAAAGATGGTAAGATTGCGGCAGGCAAGGTATCTGTTGATGGCAAAGACGGTTATGTGACAGGTTTGGAAAACAAAGATTGGGATCCTAACAACATCACAAGCGGTCGCGCTGCTACAGAAGATCAATTGCAAAAATCTCACAAATCCTTGGATAATAAGATTACTAACCTAGGTGATGAAATCACGAAAAAAGGTATGAATTTTGCTGGTAATACAGGTGAATTCCACCGTGATTTAGGCCAAAAGGTTACTATCAAAGGTGAAGGTACAGAGTCTGACGATAAATACTCCGGCGAAAATATTAAAACAGTAGCCGACCAAGATGGTAATGTTACTATCAAGATGGCGAAAAACCTTAAGACTGACAGCTTAACTACTGATAAGGTAAAAGTTGGTAAAAACGGTCAAGACGGCGTATCTATTACTGGTCCTAATGGTGCTGACGGTACAGACGGCAAAGTAGGTATCACAGGCAAAGACGGTAAAGATGCTGTATCCATGTCCGGTAAAGACGGTGTTGGTCATATCGGTTTAACTGGTAAAGACGGTCGTAATGCGGATATTACCGTTGATAAAGGTGATCCAGACTTAGACGGTAACAACATCACTCGTATTAAGTACCAAGACGAAAACGGTAAGACCCACCAAGTGGCAACTAAAGACGATGGTATGAAATACAGTGGCGATAGCGGCGCTGTAATCAACAAAAAGCTTAATGAACAAGTAAACGTTATCGGCGGTATTACTGATGCTAGCAAGTTGACTACAGAAGATAATTTAGGTGTCGTATCCGACGGTACTGGTAACCTCAAGGTTCGTATGGCTAAAGAGTTGAAAGGTCTTGAAACAGTAACAACTAAGGATGCTGCAGGTAATACTACAGTTATGAACGGTGGCGGTGTAACAATTACACCTGCTAGCGGTAATGCTGTAAGCCTTACTAAAGATGGTCTCAACAACGGTGGTAATACAATTACCAATGTTGCGGCTGGTGTAAACGGTACTGATGCGGTTAACGTAAATCAATTAAAAGGTGCAACAGATAAGATGGCGAATGAAATCAATGCTGTAGCGGGTGAAACACAACGTGTAGGCGCTCATGCGGCGGCTATGGCTGCGTTGAAACCAATTCAATACGATCCATTGGAGCCAACTCAAGTAATGGCTGGTATCGGTAATTACAGAGGTGAAACTGCGGCGGCGTTAGGTGTTGCACATTACTCTGCAGAAGATACTATGTTCCATTTGGGCGTATCTGTTGGTGGTCATCATAATATGGTGAATGCTGGTGTAACTCACAAATTCGGTAACTCCGATGCGAAGAAAGCGATTCCAGAACGTTATAAAGGTGGCCCTATTAGTTCTGTTTATGTGTTGCAAGATGAGGTAACAGCGTTGAAAGCTGAAAATGCACGCATGCAAGAAAGCCTTAACGAATTGTCTTCAGTGAAGGCTGATAATGCACGTATGCAACAACGTATTGATGAATTATCCTCTGTGAAGGAAGATAATGAACAAATGAAGGCTCAAATTGCATTGTTGATGCAACAAGCAGGGCTTACAAAGTAAATTTGACTTGATTAAATGGGTTATTTAGTATACTCTAGTCATGTAAGAATCATGTAAGGAATATGAAAGCCGCCCTTCGGGGGGCGGCTCATCATTAGGAGGATTTATGAAATTCAAAACATTTATGCCTGTATTGGCACTTGCTTGTGTATGCGCAGTAGGTCAAGCGGATGCGGCTCAAGATCGATTGATGATGCCAGAACAACCGGCTGAACCATTAAACGTAATTGAAGCGGAAGTAGCTGTTCCTGTACCTAGCGAAGAAGTTCGCGACGTAGTGAATGCTTTCACACAATTCCAATTGGACCAAAAGGGCAAACGTATCATGGACGATTCTCGCGTTATGACCGGTCAAGAACGATACCGTAATAATGTGCTGTACTACATGAACGTTCGTCGTAGCTGGTACATCGTGAGCCATCGTTATAAAAACGATAGCTATGGTCGTTTAGCATTGGACCGTTTGTACAACGATTACAAACAGTTCTTTACAGAACATGCGACTGTATCTGAAGACGCTAAATTGGACTATGCGCAACAAATCATTGATATCTTGGATCGCAATACAGCTAATGTACATGATGATGAATTGCGTTTCTATATGAACGAAATGGTAATCTTCAGCTTGAACGAAGCCATGAAAGACGGTAATAATCGCGTGAAACCTGTGGACGAAAAAGCAGCTTCTGCGATGGATGAACTTCACACAGTGGACCTTCGTAAAGCGATTAATGCACCTACAATTCAATAATTTTAGATGATTCAATTATAAGAATTAAGTGTTGTTGTGTTGTATTGTATTTCTTATAATTGTATGACCGATAAAAAATATCGGGGCGTTGTTTGTATTAACAATACCCCGATATTTTTATGCATATAATTTTGCAATCAATGTGATTCTCTGACCTTGAATCACCTTATATGTAATTTTTTTTACGATGGCCGTAAAGTTGTGATGCAGAAATTGTAACTGATCGTTAGGTTGAACGTCCGCATCATATGTGAATACGCCTTCTTCCCCATTAAAGCGACCTTTGATTGTGAAAGTTTGATTATCTCGTGTAACTACGATATCTTCTTCGGTAACCGTATTTGGTTTATCTATATTTTGTTGTAAGATATTGAGTTCTGACATAGATTTCTTCCTCCTTTCTGCTTTCAGTATAACAATAAAAATTAAAAAACACATGGAGTAATCGTATAAATTGTTTTTATACACATATGCTCTATTTCTATAAAGCCTATAAAGCCCGCCGATACGCCTTTAGAGGGACTTAGAATAAAAAAAGGAATGAAGGCGATTTGAATTTCACCTGTCATTCCTTTTACTATATAATAAAATGCTACCTTTATTGATTGTGCAATAGTTAATTGGCTTAAGTAGGTATGTAGTAATTGTGTACGTACATTGAGTCAAAATGGCAGAAACACTGTACGATATCCGTTTATGAAAAGATATCATTCTATTATATGGTCTATCATAAATCAGAATGATGAAGAGAAAATAAATTGGTTACATATGGTGCGATATTGGCACATAATTATGGAAAGTTTTGTATTATTTATGAAAGTAGGTGAATAATAGTTAAAAAAATACATTGTTTATACAGAATATTCAGTATATTTAATTTTATCGAAATTATTAATAACTTACATACAAAAGTTTTATGAAAATAAAATGAAAAAAAGTTTACAATTCCCGTAATATGTGGTATTTTAGATATACACATTCAAGAATATCGATGAATTCTCAATACATCATCGATCCATCATTGTTATTTCATTAAATATATAGGATAGTTAGTAAGTTTTATAAGTTTTATAGGAGAAAGATTAATGAATCGAGTATTTAAAGTGATTTGGAATCGCACAAAGGGCTGCTATGTTGTTGTGGCAGAAACTGTAAAGAACATGACGAAACGTTCCTCTTTGTCGGTTGTATTCTCTAAAATGGTAGGTGCTACAGCAGTTGCCGTTATGTTGACAGGCGTTATGATGCCTACGGATGCCTTGGGGGCACCGATTAAAAATGGTGTCGGAGCGACAGCCGAAAATGATGGTGGTATCGCGATCGGTGATAGAACAAATGCTCGCGGTGACTATAGTGTGGCTATGGGTACAGACGCTACTGTTGGTAAAAATGATCCATCTGAATCTGAAAGTCAAAACGGTATCGCTATCGGTCATGGTGCGACAGTAAGTGTTAACCCTGCTACGGCAACACCAGGCATTACAGATAAGAGTGGTGGTATTGCCATCGGTCATGATGCGACAACTAAGGATATCAATACAATTGCTATCGGTACAAGCACTATCGGTCAAGGTGCGCAAGCTGTAGCTATTGGTCGTAATGCACGCACAATTGCTAATAACGGCGTAGCTATTGGTAACGAAGCACGTGTACAATCCACGAACGGATTTGCGTTGGGAAACAATGCACGTGCCGGTTTTGATGAAAGCAATAACTTGATAGGTCTTGATAATGACCAGGCCTTCGGTTCCAATGCACGTGCTTATGGCGGTTCCTCCATGGCCTTCGGTAATAATGCGAAGGCATCCAAAGGCGGTGCTATTGCCATGGGTAACGGTTCTCAATCTCGAGGCGATTGGGGTGTAGCTATTGGTAATGGTGCAAAAGCATTGGCACAAGGTGCCCGTGCTATTGGTGCTAACTCTACAGCTGACGCTACTAATGCTGCTGCTATGGGCTGGGATAGTGTGGCTAGTGGTGAGGCTTCTATTGCTATCGGTGAGACGGCAAAAGCGACTGCAGGTAATTCTATTGCTATGAGTAAAGCTGCAATCGCAGCTGCAGATGATTCCATTGCCATCGGTAAAAATGCATCAGTTGATGCGAATCAACAACGATCGATTGCATTAGGTGCTAACTCCAAGACTGATAATGTAGTAAGCACACCAAATCAATTGGTAAATGGCTTATGGTATAAAAACTATGCCGGCGGCTCTGCTGACTCTACACTTAGCGTGGGTAGTGATACGCTAAAACGTACTATCACAAATGTGGCTGCAGGTCGTGTGGATGCACAATCTACAGATGCAATCAACGGTAGCCAATTATATGGTGTTGCAAATACCTTGGGTAATTTAGCAAGTACTACAAAAGGCCTTTTAGGTGGCAATGCAGCGCTTGACCCTGATACGGGTAACTTGTCGATGAGTAATATCGGTAACACTGGTAAAGGCACGATTCATGATGCTATTAAATTCAATAAAGACACTATAGATAAAGGCCTTAACTTCGATGCTAATACAGGTGGTCCTAAAAACAACCTATTAGGTTCTAAAGTTACCATCAAAGGTGACGGCAGTAATATCAATGCCGCAATTACACAAGCCAATGGTGATACAACTATCAATATGACTTTGGGGAATACTATTAAAGTAGGTACAGCAAAACCTGTAACTATTGATGGTACTACAGGTCATGTAACAGGTCTTCAAAATAAAGATTGGAATGTAGATAATCCTGTAGCTGTATCTGGCCGCGCCGCTACAGAAGATCAGTTGAAAAAGGTTAATGATAAAGTTAACACTAATAAGGCTCAAATTGACAAGAATAAACAAGATATCGCTGATAATAAGCAAAATATCACAAACAATGCCAATAATATCGCTCAAAATAAGCAAGACATTTCCACTATTAATACAAAGATTAATAAAGGCTTGAACTTTGCTGGTGATACAGGTACTGTAAGCAACAGACAATTAGGTGACACTGTAACTGTTAAAGGCGGTGCTACAGGCACATTATCTGACGGTAATATCGGTGTTGTATCCGACGGCAATGGCACATTGAATGTGAAACTAGCTAAAACATTGACTGGTTTGGATAGCGTTACAGCAGGTGGTACTACTATCAACAACGGTGGTTTAACTGTAGGTGGTAAAACATATGTGTCTCCATCAGGGCTCAATGCAAATAATCAAAAGATTACTAATGTTGCAGATGGTAGTAGCCCTAATGATGCAGTTAACTATAGTCAATTACAAGCTGCTATCGGTGGTACAGCTAAAGCATCCACTGTAAAAGCAAAGGATGCGAATGTAACTGTAACAGAAAGTACAAACGCAGCAGGCGGTAAGGAATATACTGTTGGTTTAGGTAATAAAATTACCGTAGGTACAGCACATCCTGTAACTGTAGACGGTGATGCTGGTCATGTAACAGGCCTTACAAATACAGATTGGAATGTAGACAATCCTGTGGCTGTATCTGGTCGCGGTGCTACTGAAGATCAGTTGAAAAAGGTTAATGATAAAGTTAACACTAATAAAACTGCTATTGATAAAGGTTTGAACTTTGATGGTGACTCCGGTGCAGTTATCAATAAAAAATTAGGTGAAAAACTATCCGTTAAAGGCGGTGCTACAGGCACATTGTCCGACGGTAATATCGGTGTTGAATCCGACGGCAATGGCACATTGAATGTGAAATTAGCTAAAACATTGACTGGATTGGATAGCGTTACAGCTGGTAATACTAAGATTGATAGCAACGGTTTGACTGTAGGCGGTAAAACATATGTATCTCCAACAGGTATCAATGCGAACGATCAAAAAATTACTAATGTTGCTGACGGTACTATAGGTGCAGGTAGCAAAGACGCTGTAAACGGCGGTCAATTACACGAAGCTAAAACTGAACTTATCAACAAAGGCCTTCGTTTCAACGCTGATAATAACGATGAAAAAACGAATAAACTTGGTTCTAAAGTAACAGTAAATGGTGATGGTAATATTACTACTGAAATTACGCAAACTGGCGATGATACTACAATCGGCGTTAAATTGAACAAAAACCTTAATGTTCAAACATTGACAGCTACAGATACTGTGAAAGCCGGCGGTGTAACAATGGGTAAACACGCTGATACTAAGAACTATGTAACTGGTCTTGATAATAAAGATTGGGATGTGAATACATCTAATCCTGTAAGCGGTCGCGCTGCTACAGAAGATCAATTGAAAAAGATTAGTGATGTTGTTAAGAATCAAGGTGCTGCTGCTACAGATTACCGTTTGGTGAAAAATGCAGCTGCTGCAGATGAGGCTTATACTGTTGATTCTAATGGCGATGTTGACTTGACTGTAGAGGATAAAAACCATGCAGGTCAAAAAGAAACTGTTAAGATTAAGGATGTTGCATCTAAATCTAGCCTTGATAAATTGACAGATCGTGCTGTTAAGTATGACTTGGATCCTGCTGGCACTGTTGATAAAACAAAGGTAAGTTATGAAGGTCCTGCTTACGCTAACAAAGCGGGTGGCACTCATGTAACAAACGTGGCGTATGCTACAGGTAACGATGGTAGCGAAGCGGTTAATGTGGATTACTTGAAAGATAAAATCAAAGATAGTGAAGACGCATTAACTAATAAAGGTTTGAAATTCGATGCTAACAGTGGCGGTGTAAAAACTAATAAACTTGGCTCTACGGTTACTGTTAAGGGCGAAGGTAATGATGTTGATGCTAACTATAGCGGTGAAAACATTAAAACTTTCATCACACAAGATCAAAATGGCAACACAACTATCGATGTGAAGATGAACAAAAACCTCAAAGCTGATAGTGTGGCTATTGCTGGTAAAAACGGTCAAGACGGCGTTACAATTAAAGGTGGCGACGCTAAAAACGGTGTAGATGGTACAAGCATTAATCGTTTAGTGACCGAAGATAAAGCTGGCAATACACATACGCTCGCAACTCTTGACGATGGTATGATGTACGGCGGCGATACAGGCAATGTGATTAAAAAGAAACTTAACAACCAAGTGAATGTTAAGGGTGGTATCTCCGATGAAAGCAAATTAGCTACTGAAGACAACATCGGTGTTGTTTCCGACGGTTCCGATACATTGAAATTGCGTTTGGCGAAAGAATTGAAAGGCTTGACGTCTGCTACTTTCACAAACGGCGGCAATAATACTGTTATCAATGGTGATGGCATGACCATCAATCGTGCTGGTGGCGATGCAGTAAGTCTTACAAAAGACGGCTTAAATAACGGCGGTAACAAGATTACGAATGTTGCTGATGGCACGGACCCTAACGATGCAGTTAATAAATCTCAATTGGATAAAGCCACAGCAGCTGCATCCACAACGGTATCGGCAGGTAATAATATTACTGTGACACCTAGCACCAATGCGAATGGTTCCAAGAACTACGAAGTAAGTCTTAAAGATCAAGTGACATTGGGCTCTGATGCTACGAAACAAATCGCAATGGATGGTACTACAGGTACTATCAAGGCTGGTGATAAAGTTACAATCGATGGCAATAAAGGTACGATTAAAGCTGGCAATGTAACAATTGACGGTGAAAACGGTACCATTAAAGCTGGTGACAAGGTAACTATCGATGGTAAAGATGGTAAGATTGCAGCAGGCAAGGTATCTGTTGATGGCAAAGACGGTTATGTGACAGGTCTAGAAAACAAAGATTGGGATCCTGACAACATCACAAGCGGTCGTGCTGCTACAGAAGATCAATTGCAAAAATCTCACAAATCCTTGGATAACAAGATTAATAACCTAGGTGATGAAATTACGAAAAAAGGTATGAATTTTGCTGGTAATACAGGTGAATTCCACCGTGATTTAGGCCAAAAGGTTACTATCAAAGGTGAAGGTACAGAGTCTGACGATAAATACTCCGGCGAAAATATTAAAACAGTAGCCGACCAAGATGGTAATGTTACTATCAAGATGGCGAAAAACCTTAAGACTGACAGCTTAACTACTGATAAGGTAAAAGTTGGTAAAAACGGTCAAGACGGCGTATCTATTACTGGTCCTAATGGTGCTGACGGTACAGACGGCAAAGTAGGTATCACAGGCAAAGACGGTAAAGATGCTGTATCCATGTCCGGTAAAGACGGTGTTGGTCATATCGGTTTAACTGGTAAAGACGGTCGTAATGCGGATATTACCGTTGATAAAGGTGATCCAGACTTAGACGGTAACAACATCACTCGTATTAAGTACCAAGACGAAAACGGTAAGACCCACCAAGTGGCAACTAAAGACGATGGTATGAAATACGGTGGCGATAGCGGTTCCGTAATCAAGAAAAAGCTTAACGAACAAGTTAATGTAGTGGGTGGCATTACCGATGCTAGCAAGTTGACTACAGAGGACAATTTAGGTGTCGTATCCGATGGTACTGGCAACCTTAAGGTTCGTATGGCGAAAGACTTGAAAGGTCTTGAAACAGTAACCACTAAGGATGCTGCAGGTAATACGACAGTTATGAATGGTGGCGGTGTAACAATTACACCTGCTAGCGGTAATGCTGTAAGCCTCACTAAAGACGGCCTCAACAACGGAGGTAATACAATTACCAATGTAGGTCCTGGTGTAAACGGCACTGATGCAGTTAACGTAAATCAATTGAAAGGTGCTACAGACGGTTTAGCTAATGCTATTAACTCCGTAGCAGGCGAAACACAACGTGTAGGCGCACATGCAGCGGCTATGTCTGCATTGAAACCTATTCAATATGATCCATTGGAACCAACTCAAGTAATGGCTGGTATCGGTAATTACAGAGGTGAAACTGCGGCAGCTCTTGGCGTTGCACATTACACAGCAGAAGATACAATGTTCCATGTAGGCGTATCTGTTGGTAGCCACCATAACATGGTGAATGCTGGTGTAACTCGTAAATTCGGTACTTCCGATGCGAAGAAAGCGGTTCCTGAACGTTACAAAGGTGGCCCTATTAGCTCCATGTACGTAATGCAAGATGAAATGACTGCTTTGAAAGCTAAGTACGAAAAAGTACAACGCGACAATGAAGAAATGAGAGCACAAATTGCATTATTGATGCAACAAGCGGGCTTGAAATAATATGAAATAACATATTGATACGGCAGTGCTTATAAAAGGCGCCAAAAGCGAAATGCTTTTGGCGCCTTTTTGCATGCAAGAAATAGTTTAAATGGCTGTTATGAGTATATATATCATGATTAAGTTGTAAGATAATCGAAATAGATGAGTAACAATTGGATCATAATAGTTTACCAAGGCGAAATACATTTTTTCATGAAGTTAATTTTATGCGAAAAAATTAGTACATTTAGCATATTCATAAGGTATATGGCGGAGTTTTTGTATATTCATAAATATTTATGATTTAGAAGTGAGTGTAGCGTGAAAAATTTTTTACTTTTACCATAGAATATGATATGTTTAATATGATATGCATAGGTAAATAGCCATATATTAACTGTATTTTTACTTTTTAAAATAGTTATAAAATATTTTATTATATTCATATAATTTGATAGTTTTATGCAAGGAGTAAGACGAGATGAACCGAATTTTTAAAGTAATCTGGAGTCGTACAAAGGGATGTTATGTCGTTGTAGCTGAAACAGCGAAGAATATGTCGAAACGATCGACAATGACAACGGTATTTGCCAAGATGTCAGGGCCTGTAATCGCTGCGGCTTTGTGTATGTCTATGATGTCTCCAATGATCGTGCATGGGAGTACTATTGTGCAAGGGGCCGGCGCTCAGGCTAAAAATGGCACTGTAGCGATAGGTGACAATAGTACAGCAATGGCAGATAACAGTGTGGCACTGGGCACAGGCGCTACTGTTACAAAAACTAATAGGGCTAATGTTGGTAATGTGCAAGGTGTTGCAATCGGAAGAAATGCAAGCGTTGAAGTCAATAATGGTGTTGCCATTGGTAATTTGACAAAAGTAGCTTCTTTAAATGGCTTTGCCCTTGGTAATACATCTTGGGCCGGATATGATGAGGCCGGTAACTATGTAGGTGCCGATAATGATCAGGCATTTGGTACCAATGCCAGAGCTTGGGGTGGATCATCCATGGCATTTGGTAATAATGCGAAGGCATCTAAAGGCGGTGCCGTTGCTATGGGTAACGGCTCTCAATCCAGAGGCGAGTGGGGCGTAGCCATCGGTAACGGTGCAAGAGCATTGGCAGCGGGTGCTCGCGCAATCGGTGCGAACTCTACAGCTGACGCTACTAATGCTGCTGCTATGGGTTGGGATAGCGTGGCTAGCGGTGAGGCTTCTATTGCTATCGGTGAGACGGCAAAAGCGACGAAAAATAATTCTATTGCTATGAGTAAAGCTGCAATCGCAGCTTCAGATGATTCCATTGCCATCGGTAAAAATGCATTAGTTGATGTGAATCAACAACGATCAATTGCATTAGGTGCCAACTCCAAGACGGCTAATGTGGTAAGTACGCCAAATCAGCATGTAAATGGTTTATGGTATAAGAATTTAGCTGGCGGCAGTGCTGACTCCACGCTTAGTGTGGGTAGTGATACGGTAAAACGTACGATTACCAATGTGGCGGCGGGACGCATGAATGCTTCGTCTACAGATGCTATTAACGGTAGTCAGTTATATGCCGTAGCAAATAGCCTGGGCAATTTAGCCACTACTACTAAAAATATCCTTGGCGGTAATGCGGCGCTCGATCCTGATACCGGTAAATTAACGATGAGCGATATCGGTTTTACAGGTAAAAGCACGATCCACGATGCTATTAGATATAATAAAGACAATATTGATAAGGGATTGTTCTTTTATGGTGATAACTTTGTTCAGAACCAAGTAAAATTAGGTGACACAGTAAGAATAAAAGGTGGCGCTAGCGGTGCTCTGGCTGACAACAATATTGGGGTTCAAGCAGACGGAAATGGCACACTAAATGTGAAATTGGCTAAAAAATTAACTGGTTTGGATAGCGTAACAGCAGGAACTGCTACGATTGATAATAAAGGGGTGTCTGTAGGCAATAAACTCTATGTGTCAACCGGTGGCCTTAATGCCAATAATCAACAGCTTAGAGGTGTTGCAGACGGTACAGGTAGTCAGGACGCAGTTAACTACGGTCAGTTGCAACGAGCAATTAACGGTACAGCTAAAGAAGCCATTGTAAAAGCAAATGATGATGGTAATATTACGATAAGGGAAAACTCAACGGCGAAAGGTGGTAAAGAATATACTGTCGGCTTAAACTATAAGATTACTGTAGGGAAAGGGGCGGCCTCGCATCCTGTAACCATAGATAGTGGTACAGGAACGGTCACAGGTCTTACCAATACATCATGGAATGTAAATAATCCAGCACCTGTTACAGGGCGTGCTGCTACGGAAGATCAGTTAAAGCGGGTTAATGAGAGAGTTAATTCCAATCAGTATTTTATTAATCAAAATACGCAGAATATCTCAGATAACTCAAGCCGTATTGGTGCCAATGCACGAAATATCACAAAAATACAAGGTGATATTACTACTAATAAGAATGATATTAACACTATCAATAATACTCTTGAAAAAGGGCTCTATTTTAGCAGCGATACAGGTGCTTCGATTAAGAGAAAATTAGGTGATACTCTAGTCATTAAAGGCGGTGCTACAGGGGCATTATCCGATAATAATATTGGTGTTGTATCCGATGGTACCGGTAGATTGACTGTAAAGTTGGCAAAATATTTAACAGGATTAGAGAGCGTTAATGCAGGAAATACTACTATTAGTAAAAATGGTTTGAGTGTAGGTGCTAGAACCTATGTAACACCTGATGGCATCAATGCTAATAATCAAAAGATTACTGGTGTTGCTAATGGTACAGCGCCTAACGATGCGGTTAATTTCAGTCAATTACAAAGTGCTATCGGTGGTACTGCAAAGGCGACTACAGTAAAATCAAAGGATGCAAATGTAACCGTAACAGAAGGTGCCAATGTGAATGGTGGTAAGGAATACACTGTTGGATTGGGCAATAAACTTGCGGTAGGTACGGCACATCCTGTAACTGTGGACGGAACCGCAGGAACTGTAACAGGACTTACTAATGCTGCTTGGAATGTAAATAATCCACAAGCCGTAACTGGTCGTGCTGCAACGGAAGATCAGTTAAAAACTGTTAATACGCAAGTCAATACAAATAAGGATAAAATAGCTCAGAACACAACTGACATTGCTCAAAATGCGACTGATATCGGTAAGAATAAACAAGATATAACTAAGAACAAGACTGATATAGCTCAAAATACTACTGATATCGGTAAAAATAAGACTGATATTGCACAAAACAAGCAAAATATTACTCAGAACACACAAGATATTGCGACCAATAAAAATGCTATCTCTACAATCAATACAACTATCGCTAAAGGCCTTAATTTTGATGGAGATAGTGGCGCTGTAATTAACAAACAGTTGGGTGATAAGCTCAGCATTAAAGGTGGTGCAGCGGCTGCGAACTTGACGGATAATAATATCGGTGTCGTATCTGATGGCAGTGCGTTAAATGTGAAACTGGCGAAAACATTAACTGGTTTGGACAGTGTGACAGCTGGTGGTACAACTATCAATAATGGGGGCTTAACCGTAGGCGGCAAGACCTATGTAACACCGAACGGCATCAATGCAAATGACAAGAAAATAACTAATGTTGCTGATGGCGAAGTGGCGGCTAATTCCAAAGAGGCGGTTAACGGCGGTCAACTTCATGCGGCTAAAACCGAATTAAATAGCAACATTAATGATGCTAAAACTGAATTAAACAAGAATATCGGTGATGCCAAAACTGAACTTAATAAAAATATTAATGACGCTAAAACTGAACTGAACGGTAATATAGATAATGCTAAAACAGAGCTAAACAATAATATATCGACTGCGAAGAATGATGTGATTAATACAGGCCTCAAGTTTGATGCGGACACAGGCGGTGTTAAGACCAATAAACTGGGTTCCAAGGTAACGGTAAATGGCGATGATAATATCACGACAGAAATCAGTCAAACTGGTGATGATACTAAGATCGGTCTTAAATTAAAGAAAGATCTTAATGTTACTACTATTACTGCTGCTGATACTGTGAAAGCTGGCACTGTGACTATGGGCAAACAAGCTGGTGGTGCAGGCGGTGCAAACGGTAACTTTGTAACAGGACTCGATAATAAGTCTTGGAACGCAGATAATCCTCAAGCTGTAAGTGGTCGTGCTGCAACGGAAGATCAGTTGAAATCTGTTAATGATAAGGTCAATACAAATGTAACTAATATCAATAAAGGATTAAACTTTAACGGCGATAGCGGTGCTGCGATTAATAAAAAATTAGGCGACACTGTTACCATTAAAGGTGGTGCTACGGCAGATCTTACGGATAATAATATCGGTGTCGTGTCTGATGGTAGCACATTAAATGTGAAACTAGCTAAAACATTAACTGGTTTGGATAGCGTAACAGCTAGCGGAACAACCATCAATAGTAGCGGTTTGACCGTAGGCGGTAAGACCTATGTAACGCCGAACGGTATCAATGCAAATAATCAAAAGATTACCGGTCTAGCAAAAGGCACAGACCCTACTGATGCGGTTAATTTTAGCCAGTTACAGGATGCTATCGGTGGAACTGCTAAGGCAAGTACTGTGAAAGCTAAGAACAGCAATATCACTGTAGATGAAGGTACAAACGCAGCCGGCGGTAAGGAATTTACAATCGGACTAGGCGATAAAATCACCTTAGGAACTGCTAATGCTGTATCTGTGGATGGTACTACAGGTACAGTAACTGGCCTTACCAATACTGCTTGGGATGTAGATAATCCACAAGCCGTAACCGGTCGTGCTGCAACAGAAGATCAGTTGAAATCTGTTAATACACAGGTTAATACAAACAAGGATAAAATAGCTCAAAACACAACTGACATTGCTCAGAATACGACTGATATTGGTAAGAATAAACAAGATATAACTAAGAACAAGGCTGATATTGCTCAAAATACGACTGACATCGGTAAAAATAAGACTGATGTTGCACAAAATAAACAAAATATTGCTCAAAATACGCAAGATATTACGACTAATAGAAATGCTATTTCTGCCATCAATACGACTATTGCTAAAGGTCTTAACTTTGATGGAGATAGCGGCGCTGTAATTAACAAACAGTTGGGTGATAAGCTTAGCATCAAGGGCGGTGCAGCGGCTGCTAACTTGACGGACAATAATATTGGTGTCGTATCTGATGGCAGTACGTTAAACGTGAAGTTAGCTAAAACATTAACTGGTTTGGACAGCGTAACAGCTGGTGGCACAATCATCAATAGTGGTGGTTTGACCGTAGGCGGTAAGAATTATGTATCTCCAAATGGCATCAATGCGAATGATCAAAAGATTACCAATGTTGCTAATGGCGACGTGGCGGCTAACTCCAAAGATGCGGTGAACGGCGGTCAATTGCATGACACTAAAACTGAGTTAAATAAAAATATTAGCGATGCTAAGACCGAGTTGAATAAAAACATTGGTGATACTAAGGCTGAATTAAATAAAAACATTAGTGACACTAAAACCGAACTCAACAACAATATTAATGATGCTAAGACCGAGCTTACCAATAAAGGCCTTCGTTTCAATGCGGATAATGACGACGAAATAACGAATAAACTAGGCTCTAAGGTAACAGTAAACGGCGATGATAACATCACCACAGAAATCACGCAAACTAGTGATGATACGAAGATTGGTCTTAAATTGAAGAAAAATCTTAATGTTACATCTGTTACTGCAGCGGAAACTGTGAAAGCCGGCACGATAACCATGGGGAAACAATCCGATGGTGCAAGCCCTGCTAATATGGGCAACTACGTAACAGGTCTTGATAATAAGGCTTGGAGTATTGATAACCCTACGTTTGTATCTGGCCGTGCAGCAACAGAAGACCAATTGAAGACAGTTACTGAAGCTATCAAAACTCAAGGCGCTAATGCAACGGACTTCAGTCTCGTAGCTAATCCTGCGGCAGGCTCCAATGGTGACTACACTGTAGATGCTAACGGTGACGTAGCATTGACAGTTCAAGATAAGAACCATCCGGATCAAACAAAAACCGTAACGATTAAAGATGTGGCGTCTAAATCCGAAGTAGATAAAGGTCTAAACATTGACGGTGATTTTGGTACGACTATCAATAAAAAGTTGGGTGGTACTGTTGCCATTAAAGGCGGAGCGGCGGCTGCCGATTTAACAGATAATAATATTGGCGTTGTATCTGATGGCACAACATTGAACGTGAAGTTGGCAAAAACATTAACTGGGTTAGACAGCGTGACAGCTGGCGGTACAACCATCAATAGTGGTGGGTTAACCGTAGGTGGTAAGACCTATGTATCTCCGAACGGCATCAATGCGAACGACCAAAAGATTACCAATGTTGCTGATGGTAATATTGCTGCTAATTCCAAAGACGCGGTGAACGGCGGTCAATTACATGAAGCCAAAACTGAGTTAAACAAAAATATC
>OKWP01000347.1_pt1 | contig 24367 bp, 23 predicted proteins | sample 1607251 | NCBI WGS metagenome assembly OKWP01 (sample SAMN07501073, study PRJEB24779) | human gut metagenome | isolation source: stool | host: human infant | place: USA: Pittsburgh, PA
ATAACCATATCAAAGTACTAAAACGAATTGCCTATGGCTTTAGAAACTTTCAAAACTACCGAGAACGAATCTTTTTACATCGAGGAAAATATTTTAAGAAAACTAAGAACACTACCCAACTGACTAAAGCCAGAACAACAACACGGATAGACAAGATAGCTGTCTAGCCGTGTGAGTATCTCGATTATTCTATTGAATTTCTTCACCAACACTTATTGACGAAGAGCCAAATTTTAAATCGTCGCCAAGTATTCAGAAAATTTGTTCAAACCAGCAATCAATTCTTCTGTACTACAGCCATACCCGATCCGAACACAGTTTTCAAATTCAAAACAATCTCCAGGAGTAAACAGCAAGCCATGATTATCGATCAGATCAAGACAGAGTTCTCTGCTTGGAAGATCAAAATCATAATAAAGCAGTGTCACGGTACCTGCCTGTGGTTTTACATAAGAGATGTGGGGTTCTTTTGCTACCCACTCATCTAAAATCTTCAAATTGTCACATACGATTTTTAGATTCCTTGCCAAGATTTTTTCTTTATTTGCTAAAGCGATCGCAGCTAGTTCCTCGTCAATCATGCCGCAGCTGATAGTATTATGATCACGGTGAAGCAAGCACTGCTCTAACGCTTCGACATTTTTTGACGCAATCCAGCCTAACCGCAGCCCAGCCAGCGACCACACCTTCGACATGCTGCTAACACTGATGCCTTTTTCATACATATCGGCAATTGAAGGGCTCTCCACCTCTTCTTGAGTCAATCCGCGATACGTCTCATCTGAAAGAATATAAGCATCTGCTGCTCTAGCAATCTCAATAATCTCCTCCAGCATCCCACGATCTATTAAAGCACCAGAAGGATTGTTAGGATTATTAATGATGATCATTTTCGTTTTTGAACTGACCTGGTTTCTCAATTGCGTCAAGTCAGGCAAGAAATTATTTTCAGGTGTCAGCACATGCTGCTTCACCGTTGCTTGGAAAGAAGCCGGAATCGAATACAGTTGCTGATACGTTGGTAGTACAGCTACCACCTCATCCTCAGGTTCAACCAATGAATAGAGCACCAAGTGATTTGCGCCAATCGCGCCATGGGTCGTCGTGATATCCTCTGCTTGGATTGTTTCGTAAAGGGAAGCAATCCCTTCTTTAAACTTTGGATTGCCAAAAATATGTCCATAAGTCAGGCGCTTTTGCGTCAGTTCGTTTAACACTTCCTGCTTATTTAATCCAGCAATCGCGAATAACTCATCCATGCTGATGGAGTCAACGCAGGTTTCTCCTGTATTATAAATTGCTTTGTCCTCATGTTCATTCATCCATAATTCTACTTTGAATGGCGCTATTTTCATTCGATCGCTCCCTTTTCCTCACATTCGATGATTTTTTTATCAGCAAAATTTCATCATCCTTTTATTATAGAGGATATGGTTCAAGGGAGCTAGAGAGAATTCATTTTTTCAGTAAAGATAGCTGTTTTTTGCTTAATCTAAAATGTTCTTTGTTAGCTCATTACTTCAAAAAATCAGAACAACTGTATTTAACGAGCGGCTGGATATCTGGCGCCGTATTACTTTTACTGTGGATGCATAATAATTCGAAATCCTCATCATTCAAGAAAAACGGTGCATAATCACCTTTCCTGATTACGCACCGTTTCATCTTCTCATTCTATTTTCCGTTAAAAATCTTCAACGTTTCCATATAATCTTCTCGCAACCCTTTTGTTGCAGCCTCAATACAATCTTCCAAGAAATAATCCTGATTATCCGCCTTCAGGTAATCCCTCAATGCAGCGGCGCCCGCTTGATTCGCATAGGTATAGTAATTGATTTTAGCGATGCCTTTTTCTATCGCGGTTCGATAATCACTAGCTTCTACCCCTGAGCCGCCATGCATAACCAGTGGAATTTTCACTTCGTCATAAATTTTCTTAACTCGATCTAAATCTAATTTCGGCTCCTTCAAATAAACACCATGAACCGTACCAAAAGCCACAGCTAAACAATCCACAGCAGTCGCATCCACAAAATCCTTGGCTTGCTTGGGATCAGTATAAATATCTGTTTCGCCAATTTGGTCATCGTCTGGAGCGCGTCCTTCGCCACCGCCCAATGATGAGGTAAAAACATGACCCAACTCTGCTTCAACACTGACGCCTAAACTATGGGCAATTTTAACAATTTCTTTGGTGCGAGCAATGTTTTCTTCAAAAGGTAAATCTGAGGCATCGATCATGACTGAAGTAAAGCCCAGCTTCATCGCCTGCATAATTATCTCAAAGCTTTTTCCATGATCCAAGTGAACAACTACTGGAACTTTGCTGCGTTTAGCATATTGGAGCATGATCGGACCAATCTCTTCTAATGAGATCAATGAACCATGGCCCTCAGCATGCTGCAAAATCACCGGCGTATTTACCTCTTCGGCCGCTTGAATTGCAGATCGAATCATTTCTAAATTGGGTACATTAAAGGCTGCGATCGCTTGCTTTTCTGCTCTAGCTTTGACTAACACTTCTTGCAATCCGGCTAACATGCCACGACCTCCTTCGATTGATTGACTTCGACAACAATATTTTTCGCCAATGAACGCATCGTTTTATAAGCCATGCTATCAATATTGATGTAATTCGGGATCAGCCAAATATCCCGGCTCTCGTTTTGGAAAGTCAAAACAACTTTGATACAGCCTAATTGCTGCGGCTTTTTTTTGACCACTCTTTCAATCTGTTCCTCCACAAGCTGGCAATCTACAATTGCAGAAAAGGAATAGACTTCTGGTTTTAACGTTTCCTTGGTATATTTTTTATGATTCGGCAGACAAATTTGCTGGTTGTAATCATCGAAGAAAAATAATTGATTGATCCTTCGTGAAATTTCAAATGTCTCCTCTTTGTTTTCTTCAAGAGGTGCTTTCATAATTTCCAACAGCTCTGCTTTGGTTTTCCTTTTGATTGTCTGAGAAAAATTCATACTGGCTTTCTCATAACAAGTTTTGCAGACGTGCCCTTCTGCACACTTGAATTTAATTAGCTTTAATGGGGCACTGCAAAGCAAACACTCTTTCATGATTCTTCACCTCCGAAAAGTCGTAAATGTTGGGATAGTTTTAGATAATTTTCGTAACGCTGGTTGTACTTTGCGCTAATCACTGGATCAGGAGGGATCACCTGAGCATCACTTTTCGGAAAAACAAAGCTTCCTTCCACACCCATCATTGCTAAAATCGCCGCTCCGTGGACAGCCTCTTGCGAAGTCTGTATCCGCTTGGTTGGATAGCCTAAAACATTGGCAAAAATCTTAATCCACAGTTCGCTTTTGGCACCACCGCCAACGATGGTAAAATATTGCGGGGCTTCGTCATTTTTCAGTGAAAGAAACAATTGACGAATACCAAAAGCCAATCCTTCCAGCACGGCCAGATACATTTCCGCTCTTCTTGTCTCCAATCCTAGTCCGATAAAAGCACCCTTCAAATTGGGATCGGCAAAAAGTGTTTTTTCACCATTCATATGGGGAAAGAAGAGCACCTCGTTTTCTCCCAACAGCGTTAACGGAATTTCTTCTTGTTCCTTTGTATAGTTCTTGGTTCGTAAAATTTTTTCCATCCACCAGCTATTGATTTTCGCTCCAGATTGGACCGTTCCTTGCGTAATGATCGCTTCATCCTCATCAGTCAGTTTGGCCACAACATTTTTGCCTATCTGCTTTAATTGATGATGAGCATTTGGAATTACCACCACTCCTGAAGTCCCTAATGAGACCAGCGGCTGCATATTATCGAAGCCTCCAGAAATCAACACGGAGGCCACGTTGTCGCCGGTTCCAGAAACCACTGGTATGGTGCTCTCGATATTCAACTCCCGACATATTTCCTTCGTCAACTCGCCAATAATCGTCGATGCTGGTCGAATATCGGGAAAGAAACTCCTCGGTAAATCAAACAATTCTTGAACCTCTTCAGACCAGCAATCCGCATGTAAATCATAAAGAGAGGACGTAGACGCATCGCAATAGTCCGTGGTATAGGTGCCGGTCAATTTCAATTTCACATAATCTTTTGCAATCAGAAATTTATTGATCTGCTGATATTGCTCTGGTTCGTGTTCTTTTACCCATAATAAGTTAGCTAAAGGATTACCTGTCGAGACGATTTTAGCAAGATGAACCGTCTCCGCTTTACTTTCCAAACGCTGCTTGATTTCTGATAAACTGCTCTTTGTACGATTGTCGTTCCACATAATGGCTGGTCGAACGGAAAGACCGTGTTCGTCAACAAACACGGTTGTGTGCATCTGTCCGGTAATTCCAATTCCTGCGACCGTTTCGGCAGGGATCTGTTGGAACAGCTCTTTTAAGCCTTTTATCACGAGTTCGCCCCATGTATCTGGTTCAATCTCCGTCCAGCCTTTCTGAGGGACAAGGTAGTCATAGGCATACTGCTTTTCAAAAACCGTTTCTAATTGCTTAGTTACAGCAGCTACCTTAATCGACGTGGTGCCGATATCTAATCCAACATAAACAGATGCACTCATTTTCTTCTCCTGCTTTCTTCTAATCAAAGGTAATCATTGTTTTTAATGTATCTGGTCTTAACGCATATTCAAAGGCTTCAACTGCCTCCGTGTAATCAAAAGTCTTCGCTAATAATAGTGTTACGTCTACGATTCCTTTTGCAATCAATTGAACCGAACGATAAAAGGTTGGTATTTTAGGACTGACTGTTCCAGTAATCAACTTTTCATAAGAATGGACCGCCCCCATATCGGTCGGCACGGGCTCATTCGGATGCAGCGAGCTGAACATAAAGGTTTGCCCCCCAGTTGCTGTAAAATCCATTGCCTGTTTCGCAATTTGCGGAAGAGCCGTAGTATTGAAAACAACTTCCGCGCCGCGTCCTTCTGTATGTTCTTTGACAAAATTCACCGCATCGACCTTGGTTGGATCAAAGGTGAGGTCCGCGCCTAATTCCTCCGCCAATTTCCTACGTTCAACATTGGGTTCACTGAGAATCACACGCGTTCCTGACAATTTCGCCAAAACGACATGAAAAAGTCCCATCACTCCGCCGCCAATAATCACCACGTCCTGTCCAAACATCAGCTGGGCCCGTTCAACACTATTTACCACACAGGCCAACGGTTCGGTAAATGCACTATGGGTAAAAGGAACCTCTTTCGGATATTTGTAAAGATCGCGACTTTTTACGGCGATGTATTGCGACATCCCTAAAAAGCCGGAAATGCCATCTGGGTTTTGGAAGGTCGTTGATTTTGACACCTCGATACATAGATTCTCACGCCCTGTTTTACAATAATGGCACTCTCCGCAGGCTGGAATAATGTATTTAACGACATGATCTCCCACATCAAAATGTTCAGGATTTACATCGCTGCCGATTTCAACAACTTCTCCGCTAAACTCATGACCGCCAATTCTTGGATAGGTATATTTCATGTCGCCTAAATAATCGCGCAAATCATTGGTACAAAGGCCATTTGCTCTAACCTTCATTAGTACTTCATCCTTTTCGATCTTCGGCATTGGCAGCTCTTGAATCTCCAGCTGCTTGATTCCTGTTTCAACAATTGCTTTCATTTCATAGCCTCGTTCCTGTTAAGGTAATATTTTTATCTGGTTAACCAGCCCAAACCACACTTGCTGATAGTTTGAGCTGGTCGATAGCTTAGCCTAAAATTCCAAAGAAGCCCGCAACTACTCCGACAACGACGATCAGACCAATGATTTTTAATGAAGACCAGCCTTTTTTCATTAAGAAATAAATCAGCATAGTAAAGGCAAATGGTAAAATATTCGGCATCACGGCATCCAGGAACTGTTCCTGAACTTTAAAGGTTGTGGTGGAGCTGACGATCTTCAAGGCAACGTGCATTTTTACATAACTAGAAATCAGACCGCCCATTACCATACAACCCATGATTTCGGCGCCGCGCAGAACCTTATTTAACAGACCCTTCTCGAGAAAGTCCATGACGGCATCTGCTCCGGCTCGATAGCCGAACATGAAGTTGGCATAACTCATTCCCCAAGCGATCGCGATAATAGCAACAGCGTAAATAATCGAACCCCAGATTGTTCCTTTTAATGTCAAATCAATACAGATCGCTAACAAGATTGGGATCAAAACTCCTTGGAAAATCGTATCGCCGATCCCCGACAGCGGCCCCATCAATGATGTCTTCAAACTCGTAATAAACTCACTTGGAATCGCAACACCTTTGGCTTTTTGCTCCTCCAGCGCAATGATCATCCCGATAATACAAGAACCAAATTCGATATGCACATTGAAGAATTCAATTTCACGCTTCATCATTTCTTTTTTCTTTTCCGGATCATCGTTATACAAACGTTTCGAAATAGGAACGAAAACATGTGCAACCGCTTGGCCCATCATCCGTTCATAGTTGTAACAGGTTTGCGGTAAATTTTCCCAAATCAGCCAAGAGCGAATTAGATCCTTTTTGCGAATAACACTTCCTTCTACCTCTTTACTCATAGATTTCGTCCTCCTCTGAATCAGATTTATTGCCTGTCGCTTGTACATAGATCAATGCGGTTAATCCGGCGATCACACCTAATGGTAATAAATCCAAACCAGAATAAGTCGCTAAAATAAAGCCTAAGAACAAGAAGACACGCGCCTCTCCTTTAAAAATATACTGCAAAGTGATCGCAACCCCTAAAGCCGGCATCATTCCGCCGATAACTGTGAAGATCGTCAGAGCCGTTCCGCTCAATGCCTCAATGAATCCTGAGATGTAGCTCGCTCCGAAGTAAGCCGCCAATCCACAAGGAATGATCGTGATTACTGCGGTCAAAAGCTGCGGAAAGAGGACATTGGCTCGCCAAATTTTATTGTATTCACCATTTTCGATATAATTATCTGCCACGTGAACAAAGATTGAACCAAAGGTCATTCGCCCATACCAGACGATTGTTCCTAACAAACCGATCGGTACAGCAACTGACAAAGCTGTTTTGGCATCGAGTCCACCTGTGATGGCGAAGGCTGTTCCTAAAATTCCCGCCAATGCCATATCAGCAGGCATTGATCCCCCAGTTGAAATAAAGCCTAGATAAACTAAATTGATCGAAGCGCCTGTCATTGCCCCCGTCAGCGGGTCACCCAAAATAATTCCTGTAATAAGTCCGCATACCAATGGTCTTTGTAATGACCATAATCCAACAAAGGGTAGATTTCCTATCGCTAGAAAATAAACAACCCCACATAGAAAAGCTTGAAAAACTGACATACATTTTTCCTCCTTATTCTTAATAATGTATCTATTTTTTTCGAAAATAGGTTCGATTTTCATGCCGTATATCATCCAACTATACTTCTGGACAAGTTAATTGACTCAGTTTGTTTTTTCTTCGTCGCATTTTAATCCTGCGAAAAGTTGGACTGACATCCTTATTCTTAATAATGTATCTATTTTTTTCAAAATAGGTTCGATTTTCATGCCGTATATCATCCAACTATACTTCTGGACAAGTTAATTGACTCAGTTTGTTTTTTTCTTCGTTGCATTTTAATCCTGCAAAAAGTTGGACTGACATCCTTATTCTTAATAATGTATCTATTTTTTTCAAAAATAGGTTCGATTTTCATGCCGTATATCATCCAACTATACTTCTGGACAAGTTGATTTATTCAGTTTGTTTTTTCTTCGTCACATTTTAATTCTGCGAAAAGTTGGACTGACATCCTTATTCTTAATAATATATCTATTTTTTTCAAAAATAGGTTCGATTTTCATGCTGTATATCATCCAACTATACTTCTCGACAAGTTAATTGACTCAGTTTGTTTTTTTCTTCGTTGCATTTTAATTCTGCAAAAAGTTGAACTGATATTTTATAATAAATTTGTAATCTCAATTAACCGTTGTTCAGGTACTAATTGATAGAAAACATGGACCCCCTTATCAACCATCTGACGGATCGCTTCCACCTCCGCTTCATCACATGCTACATTTTTGATAAATGGTTTTCGTTCATCGCGAATCCCCATTCCGCCAAGATTTACTTGCGGCAAATCAATCCCGCCTTCAACCAATTTGGCATACGTGATTGGTGTCTTGGTTAAGAGTAAAACACGTTCTTTTTCATTAAATGGTTTTTTCAGCTCTTCGATTCCCTCTTCAGTCGTAAAGGCATCCACTCTGACCTTCGTCGGTGCTAACGCTTTCAATATTCTTTTTTGGAAAGGATCGCTGGCCACAATGTCATCAATAATGATAATATGGTTAATACTGTATGAAGGTGTCCAAGCTGTAACCACCTCCCCATGAATCAATCGATCATCTACTCGCGCAAAAACAATGTTTTTCATATTACTCGCTCCTTTTTTTCAGTTTTTTGTATTAATCTTCTAAATTTACGCCTAAATAATTATTGACATCGATAAATGTGGCAGGAGCTTCACGTACCAGCTTGGCACAGATATCCTCGGCTGAATTCGTTTCATTCATTCTAGCCATAAAAGCCTCTAGCACCATCGGCAAGTTCATTCCGGTAATGTGACGAACCGGATACTCGCCCATCAATCCAACCACCGCATTAAATGGACTGCCGCTGAATAGATCGGTGAAACAAATAATATCCCCTCCGCCGCCAAATTCTTCAATTGCTTGTTTGACTTTAGCCTTCAGACCGCCGATATCATCCTTTGGGTACAAGCCAAAAGCCTTAACCTCTGTCTGTTCCCCAACGATCATCTGGGCACTTTCTAAAATACTCTTTGCGAGATCACCATGTGACACAAAAATATATTTCATGTTCATCCTCCTACTTCATGTCTAATGTACTTATTTTTTCAAAATAAAAATTGAGTTTCACCACGTAGATCATTCTGCTAAATCGCTGGTACAACAACTCTTGTAACCAAAGATTTCACTTTCTTTTGTCGCAACCTGCAAAAGCAGAACGGATATCCTAGTCTCTACTAAATGTATTCATCCAAGAGCTGAGAAAGATTTTCTCGGAAATTCTCAAAAGTCGGATTTTTGATGACGCGATCAACAAATCCTTTTTCCTGAATGATTTTTGCTAGATAGTTCCATAATTGAAACACCTTGGCATTATTTTTTTCAATCGCAACTAACATGACCAAATGCACCTTGTTCCCATCTGAATCCCAATCAAGTTCATTCTTCAGTAAAATGACTGACACAAACGTTTCCGCAAGGATTGGATTGATCGGATGGGGCAATGCAATACCATTTCCAAAATAACTGCTGCCGATCTCTTCCCTTAGTTCAACTGCCTCTCTTAATTGAAAAACCTTATCGCCAACTTTTGAAACAGAGATAGAACAAAGCTTATCCAAGACTTCCTTCTTGTTGGTAAAATGACCATATCGAAAAAGTGCTTCATCAAACAGATTGACGATTTCAAATTTATCATTAAAGCCATCGATGGCTAATTTGATTTTGGAGTATTCTTGTTCGCTAGGGAAAAAGCTGATCAAAATCGCCCCCATTTTATCAGTCAATTCAGTTTGCTCCGTCGTAAAAATGACATCATAATCCTCAATATCCAGAAATCCAACCTCATGGGTGTTCACTAAAGTCAATATCGTAATTTCATTTGAGAACCAGGTAGCGAAGCGCTGCCTCAGAAGAATACTTTCACTGCGTTTTAAGCTAGTGATGATCAAAATCCGCTTCTTGCCGGAAATATCGTTGTATTTTGCTAGATATTGATTGAAGTAAATTGCCAGATAAGCGATCTCGCCTTCTTCAATTTTCTTGTCGATCGTATTTTGCAGCAGCATACACATATAGGCAGCAATATCAAATCCTAATGGGAAGGATTGCTTGATTTGATCCAGCAATTTATTTTCATTTTGAATATTGTATTCAATTCTTGTGAGTAATGGCATCAGGTGTAAAGCTAATGAAATTCGTAAATCAATTTCTTGACGAAAATCAATATCAAATTTTTCATTGATTTCCTTCAACGCATGAAGAATGAAGGTATTGACCTCTTCAGAGATATAGTCGTCATTTTCATAATCACTTTTACCTTTGATATAGATCGCCAGATTAAGAATTTCTTCTTGCGAAACCTTGAAATAGGAACGTTCGGCCAAACGCTGGAATATTTCTGTCGAAACCTCCATCTCTGAGTCGAAGTCCGTGATTCCTCCAAATTCATCTGAACCGATATAGAAGCCGCTTTTCATTCGTTTGATCGCCATTTCGATATGGACGATCAGGTTTTGGAAAAGCGTTTCGGAAATATGAAAATGATGCTTTAAAAGAACACTGACTAAAACCATCTCAATCTCTTGCCGGAAGGATTCTTCGGTTTCCATATTGCTTTGATTCTGATGAATATCCAGATGACCCAATTTCAATAAGCATTTTCTTTTATCGTATTCATTTCCACTGATAAAAATCCCTGAATTTCGTTTTCGCTCCACACTCAACTGATAATTACTCAACAGCTTGTCTGCTTCCTTTAAATCCATATTCAACGTTGACGAAGCAATAAATAGCTGATCAAGAATTTTTTGACGGTTGATCGGCCTTTTCTGATTCAACAGTAATACACACAATTTTCTTACTCGATCTGATTGATTTGATTCACTTATGATCTCTTTTTTCTGAATATTTACTTGAAAAGTCGTATAATCCTTGATGATCAACTGACTGCCCTTAGATGCCACTGAGATCAGCTCAGCATATCGGGTAGTCGCTAAATACTCTCGTATTTTTTTAATATCTGATTGCACTGTACGCATGCTTACTTGAAATTTTTCTACAAAATGGTCAGCAGTTAAAAAAGAGGGGCTGTGTCGTTCAAATTCTTGAATCATTTCTTTTTGTCTCTTTGTTAACACGTTATCTCCCTCCCTGTTTTAACCTTATTTCTCATTTACCTCGGTGATGATGGCTTTTACTCGATCTTCGACGTTGTCGATCGCCAGTTTTGAAAGCGACATAATATCAAATTCATTATGATTTCTTTCATAGGCTTGACCAAAGGTTCGGATAAAGGCCTGACGAAGATCGGAACCATAATTTACTTTAATCAAATTTTGCTGCTTCGCTCTTCTAACTTGATCAAAAGGGATTCCCGAACCACCATGCAAGACTAACGGAACCGATGATCGCGCCGCAATTTTCTCTAACAATGGGAAATCTAGATTCGGAGTCAGATCCATCCCATGCACATTTCCAATCGATACCGCCAACAAATCACAGCTGGTCCGCTCAACAAACTCTTTGACATCTTCAGGATTGGTTTTCGCATCTTCTTCAGAAATATGATCATCTTCTTTACCACCGATCGCTCCTAGCTCCGCTTCCACCGGTATTCCATAAAAATGACAATACTCAACCGTTCGTCGAACTTCTTCAATATTTTCTTCAAATGGCAGGTGTGACGCGTCTACCATGATCGAAGTGAATCCCGCTTCAATACACGCCTTCACATCTTCAAAGCTCTTTCCATGATCCAAATGCAAGGCAACTGGAACCGACGCTTCTTTCATTGCTGATTTAACCATGTCAGCGATAATCTTTGGGTTAGAAAGCTTCAAATTACTCGATGAAATAGCAATGTATCCTCCTAAGCCTTTTTCCTGATAGCCGCGAATGATTCCTGCCGTAAGCTCATAATTGGTTGTGTTGAATGCAGGTAAGACTAAACCTTTTTCTTTTGCATAATCCATCAACTTAAAACCATTTACTAATTGCATGTTGTGTGCCCTTCTTTCTCTCTTACTACCTGAATCATATAATGAAAGAAGAGAGCTTGGAGCCGAACTTTCTGCAGGATCAATCATGCAATTATTTGTACAAGTCAATCCCTGCAATCCAGATAATCATGACCATTACTTATTTATCCAGTTTTTTAGTGTCTTCCACAAAAGTTCGCGCCATTGGTAACAAAAAAGTTGCAGGAACAATCATGCAATCATCGTTGCTAAAGCAAGCTTCAATTAATGACAACTATGAATAGTTTAAAAAATCTCTTTTTTTACTGTTGACCATAACAGTAGGCGTACCATTTGATTATCTCAAAATTATAGTGCCGTGAATATTTTGATTAAAAAAATGCGGAATTGCCTTATCATAGCTAATTCCGCATCCTTAATATTTATCTAAAATTTCGTGAATCTTTATGTGTAGGAAAATCAGTCACTTAATTCTTTAATCAGCAAAAGCTGTAATCTCAGGATCTGTCAGATTTTCATGCTGGATTATCCAATGAATATTCGATTCTTCATTTGCAGTTCTTCTTTTGACACACTTCTCCCTAAAAGCCCAATAGCAATACAATCAATCTTTATTACAATAACTGAAATCGCTATGTCCATGACAAATAACCCTTGAAAAAGGGATATAAAAATTTCTTCTATACTTTGCTAAATCTTTTCAGTAACGCCCGTTCCGTTTTTGTATACTTCTTTTTGGGTGCGCTGTTGGATTTTGGTGGTTTTTCGGCAGGCTTTTCGAGAGATGTTTCCATCTTAGCTTCAGCTGCCACTAAAAACGGTATTTTTTCGCCTTTTTCCGATTCAGATTGATTAGACTTAGATGATCGCCGCTCTTTATCAGAAGTATCCGGAACAATTCGATCATTTAGCCTCGTTTTCTGTGAGATTACTTTATTGTAAGGTAACATGTCAAAATCTTCTTCACTTACCTCACCGAGCTCCGCTTCACGCATTATCGCTTCTGCTTCCTTTAGTAAGCTTTTGATTAATGTAATCAGCTGTTCCTTATTCAGCAAATGAAGGTCGTAGCCCTTCAATAGATCTGGCTCTGCATTTGTAACCGCTTTTATTTTTTGAGGTTCAACAACAACTTCTTTTGCTTCTTGCTCTTTAGGTGCTCGTGTACTATAAAGCGTAGTGGTCCCTTGGCATTCGCAATCTAAGAATTTTGCAAATTGGCGTATATCTCCCTTTTTAAAAATTGTCATTTTTGTCAGAATGCCAAGCATGCGCTTCGTCTCTTCAAGGGTGTTCTTTGGATCAACGTCTCTCAATTTCCATGCATGCTTCTTCCCACTTTCATCTTCAAAGTAAGAGATAAGTGTAAAGCTATCGTATTTTTCAGTAATTTCAGCAGTCCCTTTGTTTTTCAAGTAGCTCTCATAGATTCGGATCTTTTTGGTTGCTTTATAATAATTTGTTTCAGTTTTAAACAGACGTTTAATAACCGTGATCCATTCAGATTCTTCCACATAATCCTTCAAGAATGGACAAAACTTTTTAAGTGTTTCACTCGGCTCAGCATGAAAAAGCAGCTCACGAACAAGGTCTTTGCAAGGTAGTGAAAAATCACTAACCACCAATGCATTTCTTAAGATGATCGCGATAATGTATTCTATTACTAGATCTACATTTCCGGTCTCTTCCCAGAATTTGCACACTTTTTTCTCTAGGTTTTCCCTTTTTTTGACTGTAAAAAGTTGTCTCCTTGTCAGCTGCTTCATTTCCATGTATTTCGCTTCCTTTCCACTCACCGAGTATCCGTTTTCTTAGTTATCATAATTATGAAACAAAATGAAGAAAAATGGAAATCCAGCTTGCTTTGACAAAGAAACATTATTAGTAACTTGTCATTCTTGTTTAAGTCGACTTATTATGATTGCTAAAACAGAAAACGAGATTTCTCAGATACCTTCTAAAAATAATCAACAAAGAAACAGTCAAAAATTTTGAAAGCGGATTATAAAACATGAAAAATCAAACTGAAAATTATTACTTCTTGAATACTATTCTTTTTTTTAAATTTTTTTATTTGTCCTGAATTCTTATGCGTTCTAAACTTCTCTAAACTATAGAATTACATGAAGATAATCGCTGTTTCTAACCCAAAATGACCGCAAAAAAAACCGTTGCAAGTTACACGACGATTCTTCTTATAGTGATCTCTCAATCGACATATAGATCAGTGTTGCTAGAATCAGAATAATTCTGATATGGATACTGACTCTAAATTTGAATATCCAAACTAACGCCGATGTCTTTTGCTCCATGCGCGGTTACTAGCGTAGTTCACCAACATTTGTTTTACCCTTCCTTTTTCATAAAAAGACCTGTGACCAAATTAAAAAGAACGAACACCCGAAATTTTTTCATGCTTTTCCTTTTAGAAATCATTAGGTAAAAGACTGCCTACATTACTTTTAGAACCTATAGAATGAAATTGACTTTTCCAAATATACCTTCTACTCTTAAGATAAATGACGAATTATAAAGCTTGAACGCTGCCGATCATTTATTATAAAGGAGCTGCTTTTATGAACTATCAAGAAATCAAATCATTGTTCCCCTCCTCTTCATTGCAGACCACAAACGATCATAGTCCTGATGATATAGCTATTCCCGTAGAAGCTGGATTCATTCGGATATCGAAGAAAGAATTAACTGCCCGTGAAGAAGAACTCTTAACTCTTCTCTTTGGTAAAAATAAAATTGATAAAGAAAAACATTCTTGGTATTCATTTTTATTCGAAAACAAATCAATTGACCAAGAAGGCCATTACCGAGTGATTCAAATAAAACTTAGCACCTCTGATTTCCCGCTAAAAGAACTTTGGATTGAAGAAATCAAACAAATTTTTCCGAATATCGTAGACTTCTTTTTTACAACCGAAACTACCGCCTTTCTCGTTGAAAAAGAATCCGATGACTATTTGAGTACCAATGACCTTGATGGCTTGTTTCTAGCTCTTGATACGGATTTCAATGTTTCGACAAGATTATTTGTGGGGTCCTTTCATTCTAGCCAACATAAATTTGCTGAATTTTTTTCTGAAGAGCAAACAGTCTTTTGGGAAACCACGACAAACTTGAAATGCAAAGATATCTCCAATGTGGCGATGTCCTTCTATTCAAACGAGAACATAAAAGCCAGCGTGCTTTTATCGGAACTTTATACGATGTGGCTTAAGAAAAGTGAGATGTGTGAGATTATTCCGGCACTTTGGAACAATCTTGGAAATCTCAGCTCGACGTCAAAAGATTTGTATATGCATCGCAACACGCTGCTATATAAAATTGAAAAATTTTATTCTGAAACAGGACTTAATTTAAAAGAAGCGAATGCTTTATTTCTTGGTTACCTTCTTATCTTGAATTTTGATCATTCCTAGGATTTCGGCAAACTATACAAAAATTGGCATTTTTCTTGTGTACATTCACGTTGAGATAAGAAAGCGCAATCATGTATAGTTTGAGTAACAAATCGAGGAGGGAACAAAACATGGTTGAAATCGCTTTAAATGGTATCCACAAGAAATATGAGAACAATGAGAATTACTCGGTCACGGATTTTAATTTACATATCAAGGATCGCGAATTTATTGTATTCGTTGGACCATCAGGTTGCGGGAAATCTACTACCTTAAGAATGATCGCTGGATTAGAGGATATTTCTGAAGGTGAATTTCTGATAGACGGCAAACTGATGAACGATGTTGCGCCCAAGGACAGAGATATTGCGATGGTTTTCCAAAACTACGCACTCTATCCGCATATGACAGTCTTTGACAACATGGCTTTTGGGCTTAAGTTGCGAAAATTTGATAAAAACGACATAAAAAATCGAGTTGAAAATGCTGCTGAGATTTTGGGCTTGACTGAGTATCTTCACAGAAAACCTTCTGCTTTATCTGGTGGACAAAGACAGCGTGTTGCCCTAGGACGAGCAATTGTCAGAGATGCTCAAGTCTTTCTGATGGATGAACCTTTATCCAATCTTGATGCCAAGCTGAGAGTCGCCATGCGAGCAGAGATCGCTAAACTTCATCAACGCTTAAATACTACCACCATTTATGTTACCCATGACCAGACTGAAGCCATGACTATGGCGGATCGAATCGTCATCATGAAGGATGGCTTTATCCAACAAATAGGCTCCCCGCAAGAAGTCTACAATACGCCTAAGAATGTCTTTGTAGCTGGCTTTATTGGCTCTCCGGCGATGAACTTCTTCACGGTTAGACTATCAAATGGCTGTATTACCAATGAGCATGGTCTGAACTTAAGAATTCCGCAAGGGAAAAATAAAGTCTTAGTCGAAAAGGGCTATGAAGGCAAAGAAATGATTTTTGGCATTCGGCCTGAAGATATTCATACCGAGCAAATTGTCATAGATGCGACACCAGAAGCTACTGTAAGATCAGAGATCGTTGTTTCCGAATTACTTGGTGCAGAAACCATGCTTTATTCAAAAATTGGTGACACAGAATTTGTCTCACGTGTTGATGCCCGCGATTTCCATCAACCAGGTGAGAAAATTGATTTAGCTTTTGATTTAAATAAGAGTCACTTTTTTGATAGTGACACGCAAGAAGCGATTACACTGCCTTAAAATCAAACAAATTTGTACTAAAGACTACCCATTTTCACAAGGGTGGTCTTTTTGCTTTACTTGAGCAGTTGATTTTTCTTATTTATCGTATATAATTTCCTATATAGAAAGGATGAGAGAGATGTCAGAAGCAAAACCCTACGGAACGGTACTCATAAAAGCAGCCAAAATCATGGATTTCTTAGCAGAGGAGCCTGATCAATCCCTTCAGGAAATTACAGCTGCTACAAAGATGACACCTTCAACAACTATTAAAATATTAGACACCCTAGTCCTAATTGGCTATGTAAAAAAAAGTGAGAATAAAACCTATCGGCTAGGTTCAAAATTAATTCGCTACGCCAACCAACGGCTTGAACAAATAGATCTGGCAGAAATCACTCTTCCCTATCTAGAAAAGCTCCAGCAAACAATTGACGAAACCATTCATTTAGGAATTTTGAGCGATAATGAAATTCTCTATATAAATAAGCTGGAAGCGAAGCACCAAACGATTCGTATGTCGTCAAAGATTGGGATCACACGTCCGTTATACAGTTCTGCTATGGGAAAGGCTGTCCTAGCAACCTTTTCTCGGGAGGAATTTGATCAATATCTGGCAGAGCACACGCTGGTTCCTCATACAGAAAATACGATCACCAACCCTCTGAGATTGGCAAAAGAGCTGAAGGAAATTCGGCATTCAGGGATTGCCTTTGACGATGAAGAAGTCGAATTAGATATCTTTTGTGTTGGGGCTTCCTTAGAAAAAGATGGAAAAGCGATTGGTGCTTTTAGTGTCAGTATGCCTAAATACCGACTAAACGATGAGAAAAAACAATTGATTATTCAAACAATTCTCCAAACCAAAAAAGAGCTGGAACAGCTGTTAAACAAATAAAAAAAGATGGCTTAGCTGATTGGACACGTATCTGTCCAATCAGCTTTTTTCTATTTGAAGCTGGTGTGCTCTTTCTTCAAACAAAATAGAAAGAAAAACAATTTTCTTCATTAAACCGTTTGCAATTTCTCCTATTCCATGTATAATGAAACTATAAATTTCCTTATAATAAAATATGATTTCCAAATAAGAAAAGAGTGGTAAATGTGAAAAAGATTGAGATTCTACAGCGATTAGAAAAGGCTGGCGTTATTGCGGTCGTCCGCGGGAAAACAAAGGAAGAAGCATTACAGGCTAGTCACGCGATTGTAAAAGGCGGCATGCACGGGCTCGAACTAACCTTTACGGTTCCACAGGCAGATGAAGTAATCCGAGAATTATCCGAGACGTATCAAGATTCACCTGAAGTAATCGTTGGTGCTGGCACTGTTTTAGATGCAGTGACTGCGCGCTTGGCGATTATGGCTGGCGCTGATTATATTGTCAGCCCTACGTTTGATCAAGAAACAGCGGAAATCTGCAACCTCTATCAAATTCCGTATTTACCCGGTTGTATGACGATTACCGAGATGAAACAGGCGTTGAAGAGCGGCGTGGACATCATCAAGCTCTTCCCAGGAAGTGCATACGGTCCATCGATTATTCCAGCCTTTAAAGCGCCTCTGCCTCAGTTGAATATTATGCCAACTGGCGGAGTCAGCCTAGACAATATGGCTGATTGGTTTGAAGCTGGTGTCATTACTGTCGGTGTTGGCGGTAATCTGTTAGCTCCTGCGGCAACTGGCGATTTTGAAAAAGTAACCGAGGTAGCTGCCCAATACATGACGAAGTTCCATGAAATAAAAGGACACTAATCCCACATTCAATCGTTAAATAGAAACTTGAAAATAAACTCATAAAGGAGGCTAATCATGGGAAAGGTTGTTACTTTAGGGGAAATCATGCTGCGTCTTTCGACCACAGCTGGTACACGACTCGCACAGGCTGAAGATTTTTCTGCTCATTATGGCGGCGGTGAAGCCAACGTCGCAATTTCCTTAGCAAACTATGGGCATCACGCGGTTTTTGCCAGTAAGGTACCCACGAACGAACTTGGACATGCTGTGAAAAAGCATCTGAATCGCTACGGCGTTGATATCTCTCAGCTTCTGATGGGAGGCCCTAGACTTGGAACCTATTATCTTGAGGCTGGCGTCGGCGAACGTGGCGCAAGTGTGGTCTATGATCGTGCGGGCTCAAGCTTTGCTGTGATGGAAAAGCTTGAATGGACACTGGAGGAATTATTCCAGAACACCGATATTTTCCATTTATCTGGCATCACCCCTGCTCTTTCAGCTAGCTGGCGAGAACTGACCGTAACACTTTTGAAAGCGGCTAAAAAAGCGGGCTGCAAGATCAGTTTTGACGTGAATTACCGCGGAAAATTATGGACACCGGAAGAAGCGGGAAAATCAATCCGAGCTATTTTACCCTATGTAGATTATTGTTCGGCGGGCAGCTTGGATGCCCAGCATTTTCTAGGCACCCCCCCTTATACTGGTGAGTCAGATAAAGAAGAAACAATTTATTACTATCAAAAAATGCAGGAAGTCTATCCGAATATTTCTGTTTTTTATTCTACAAAACGGACAGTTCATTCCGCCAGTGTGAATGAACTGACTGGAACATTATGGGCTGATGGTGCCTATTATGAATCTCAATGCCATTTAATCGATCCGATTATTGATCGGGTCGGCGGCGGCGACGCGTTTGCTGGCGGTATTCTTCACGGCCTTTTAATGAAGGATTCGTATCAAAAGGTGGTTGATTTCGCGACAGCGGCCTCAGCCTTGAAGCATACCGTTCATGGCGACTGCAATCAGTTTAGTCAAGAAGAGGTAGAAGCATTTTTAGCCCTTGGATCAGGAAAAATTAGGCGATAAGAAGTTACAAGCTACAAAAAATCACTATTAGATAAAAACAGTTGGTTCATAACACAAGGAGGAATTCAGCAATGCAAAACATGGAAACACGCTACACCCATAGCCCAGAGGATATTCGTCATTATTCAACAGAACAATTAAGAGATGAATTTTTAGTAGAAAAGGTTTTTGAGCCGGGAACCATCACCCTAACTTATACCCACAACGACCGGATGATTTTTGGTGGCGTTACCCCTACACAAGAACCCTTGGAGATCGTTCTGTCTAAAGAGCTAGGTGTAGATTATTTTCTAGAACGCCGCGAGTTAGGAGTTATCAATATTGGCGGGCCTGGATTTATTGAAATTGACGGAAAAAAAGAAGAAATGAAAAAACAAGACGGCTATTACATTGGGAAAGAAACACGTCAAGTCATCTTCTCTTCACAAGATGCGGACAATCCAGCGAAGTTTTACGTTAGTTCGGTGCCAGCGCATCATAAATATCCCAACGTGAAAATCAGTATTGATCAAATCAAACCGATGGAAACTGGCGAACCATTGACCTTAAATGAACGCAAAATTTATCAATACATTCACCCGAATGTCTGCGAAAGCTGTCAGCTGCAAATGGGCTACACCATTTTAGAGCCCGGCAGTTCTTGGAATACGATGCCGTGTCATACTCACGAACGTCGCATGGAAGCTTATGTTTACTTTGATATGGAACAGGATACGCGCATTTTCCATATGATGGGCAAGCCAGATGAAACCAAGCATTTAGTGATGAAGAATGAACAAGCGGCTATTTCACCAAGCTGGTCGATTCATTCAGGAGTAGGAACAAGTAATTATTCCTTTATCTGGGCGATGTGCGGGGAAAACATTACTTACACTGACATGGATATGGTACCGATGGATCAACTGAAATAAAAAATACAAAAAAAATAAATTAAGAAGGAGTTTTATCATGACATTTAGTATGGATAATTTTCGATTGGACGGCAAGGTAGCTTTGGTTACAGGCGGCGTGTATGGCATCGGTTTTGAGATTGCTAGTTCATTGGCAGCTGCAGGAGCGACCATTGTTTTTAATAGTATCAATCAGGAATCAGTGGATCAAGGAAATGAGAACTATAAAAAAGCAGGTATCAAGGCCACAGGCTATGTGTGCGATGTAACCGACGAAAAACAGGTCCAAGCGATGGTTGCTAAGATCAAAGAAGACGTTGGTTCAGTTGATATTTTGGTAAATAATGCCGGAATTATCAAGCGAATTCCAATGGTGGAGATGGCGGCTGAAGACTTCCGCCAAGTCATTGATGTTGACTTAAATGCCCCATTCATTGTATCTAAAGCAGTTCTGCCAGACATGATTGAAAAGAAAGCTGGGAAAATCATCAATATCTGTTCCATGATGAGCGAGCTTGGGCGTGAAACTGTTAGTGCTTACGCTGCTGCAAAAGGCGGACTAAAAATGTTAACGAAAAACATTGCCTCTGAATATGGACAATACAACATTCAATGTAACGGCATCGGCCCTGGCTATATCGAAACACCTCAGACAGCTCCGCTACGTGAGGAAGGCCATCCATTTAACAACTTCATTTTGGGACGGACACCTGCAAGTCGCTGGGGTACTACCACCGATCTAGCGGGCCCAGCAGTCTTTCTTGCTTCTGAAGCTTCTGACTTTGTTAACGGACATGTCCTATACGTTGATGGTGGTATCTTAGCCTATATCGGCAAACAGCCTTAAATTGTTGTTCAGCCCCCTAGCTGAAACGACTAAGAGTGAGCCAAACCTCTAAGGGTGTTTGGCTCACTCTTTTTGTCTTTAAATCAATACTTTTTGGATACAATTTGTAAAGTTTTTTCAGGATACCAACGATCAAGTATCTCATCGCTTCAATCAGCTATTTGATCACTTTTTAAATTACTTCTTAACTGCTAACTCTTTAACAGTATCAACATCTAGTTTGGTCATCTCAGAAATATCTTCGATGGAATAATCTTTCGTTAATAGGTATGTCGCAGCCTTAATTTTCACTTTCCTACTTCCGATTTCTACCCCTTCTGCATATGCCTCCTTGTATGCTTGTTCGTATTTTTCTCTAAGTGCCTCTTCTTTTGCTTGTCCAAGTCCGGCTGTTCCTCCATACAGTTGAGAGATGGCGGCGACAGCGTCGTTAATGACTTTAGTTTTTTTATCAATTCCCATAGACATCTTTTCCTTTCAGGAATAGTAGACAAAGTATCAATCACCATGTTGAGTTTGCAGTTGCTTAACCGTATCAAGCTCCAAGCCAGTAGCTTCCACAACCTGTTCAAGCGGCATCTTCATTTCGATGAGGTTACGCGCAATCAAATATTTCTCACGTTCACGTCCCATCCTCTCACTCTCTAGTCGAACAGAGGAGATGACTGCATCGTTTATTGCTTTGGATTTATCGATTTTCATAATCATCTCTTTTTCCTCCCTTCCAAGTTTGTAATAGTCTATTTTTTGTTTCGCTTCTTTGATGTAATCTGGGGCGTCAGCGTGGACTGTACCACTTTTGAAAAAGTATTGCCAATGATAAGCAGCGCTTTGTTGTTCGATTGTTTCGTTTTTTAAACTAAGGAAACAGGCGATCAGCAGCTCTTTGCCAGTGGTTCCGAGAAAGGGAACCGAACTTTCTTCATTTAGTAAACGGAAGCGTTGCAGAGCGGGCTGTTTTTTGTCAAACAAGTGAAAATCGATAATATTGATTCCATATGCGGGACGTAATGCGGAAAAATTGTTTCCTTTAATAAAATTAGCGGTTTCTAAATTTCCGAAGGGACTGCAAAATGCTTCCGTCAGATAAAAAATGGTTCGTTCGCGAAAGTACATATGCGGCTGTATCTGACATTCAATCGTGGTGTGACTGCCATCCTCACCGATCGCTAAGATATTCACTTCGGTGCGGGTGATATCCAACTTGTCAAAAGTCTTTTTGTAACTATCGATGTGATACGTTTCTTTTGGCTTCAGTTGCTTGAATTCAATACCGAGTAAATCTTTGACAAATGCCTTTAGTATATGCAGGGAATCTTCAGAGGTAAAACATTTCTTGAACAGTAGATCGTTTGTTGGTAAGTATTTTTGCATCGTTCCCACAGCCTTTCAGATAGGACACATTTCCACATTGAAAGGCTTTTCTCGCCTACATTATAGCATGGAAATTTGTGTGCCATCTATATTCGTTTACTCTAAAATACGCAAACAAGTAGAGAAGATTGCGAAAATATCCTGACCGAAAAAAAAGAATCAACAACTAAATAAAAGAGCACATGGCCTCATGCGCTCTAATTACTCAATTATTAAACCGAAATTCTAAGTCTCCATAGTCATTGATTTTTGTTGATTTTTCATCATAGACACTGACGTTTAGAATAAATTCCTGTTCTTTATACAATTTGTCATAGCTTTCTTTATCGAGAGGTGTGACAAGGCATTTGGATTCCGTTTCTCCCACATGTAAAAGGTTCTCGGCCGTCCGACTATCTAAGGCGCTTTGGCTAAGTATCTGAGTTTTATTTCCAATTTTCACACTGCCCGATGTACTGTTGAAGTTCAGTGGAACCTTTCCATCATTTTGAATCGTTATCTTTACCGTCAGTAGCACCACGCCTGTTTCAAAACGACTGAATCGTGCAGCTTGGTCTTCGTTTGGTTCAAAATCAGTGAACTGATATCCGTCCATCGTTACCTTCACGCCGTCGAGATCTTTTGTCTCATTCAACTTCTTTTCTGTCTTCATTGTTTTGACGCCCATGTACTTTTCCTTTTCATTTACTTCTCCCTTCTAATTCTTGAATCGAAATTCGATATCACCTGCTGAATTCATCCGTGAATGGCTTTCATCGTGGATATTGATATTCAGGATGAACTCTTGGTCTTTGTATAATTTGTCATAGGATTCCTTATCGATCGGCACAACAAGATACTTGGTTTGTGTTTCCCCAATTGCCAGTTCACTTGGATCGGCGCGAACTTCTAGGGCGCTTTGACTGATGATGCTGCCCTTGTTGCCGACCTTCAAGCTGCCGGAAGTATCGTTAAATTGCAGTATTTCTTTGCCATTGTTTTGAATCGTGACTTTTGCGGTAAGTAGAACGATGCCAGTCTCATAGCGACGGAAACGTGAAGCTTGCTCTTCATTCGGCTCGAACTCGGCGAATTGATAGCCGTCAAGCGTCACCTTTACCCCTTCAAATTCCTTCGTTTCATCGATTTTTTTGTCGACCAGCAATCGTTTCGTGCCCATATTCTCTACGGTTGCTTTATCTTCATAAAGGTGAGAGACGGCTTCTGACTTGGCTTCCCCCTTCGCATCAAAAGGTACCGTTTCCTTTGTCCCTAAGAACAGCGCATCATCAGATTTGAAGCTGCCCTTCTTGGTGAAGATTCCAGGAACCTCTAGAATCGCTTCATTATTATCATCCAGTTTCTCCATTTCAGCGGGCTCCACCGCAAAGGGAACAAAGCCAGTTAGCTCTTCTCCTGCGGCGATTTCACTATCGTTTTGCAGCAGCTCGCTTTCTAAATCTTTTGTAAGCATATTTTTCGTTCGCATCAGACTTGACCGTGAGCCTGTGATGGAAAAGGAAAATCCATTACCATAATATGCAGCCTTTCCTGTGTCATTTTTAATCGTGACTGCTAATACAATGACGCCGCCTTCTGCATTTTGATCACCAAAGGGAATGCGCAGATTACGTGTGAAATTCTGGATTTTATAGTAACGATAGCCATTGACTTGTACCTCAACATCATTTTCAGCGTAGATCATTGGATCACTGTTTTCATAAAGCCTATCGAGTGACGCTGTCTCTGTCTTCTCTTCAAGGTCCTTCTCCATGTCCTCCCACGAAATTGAAGGGTTAGAACGGCTCTCCTTCTTCGATTCCACGGTTATGTCAGAGGAGTCGCTACTTTCTTCAATTAGCAGTTCCTCCGTATCCTCTTCTGAACTATTTGAATGTTCTTCTGACTTTGTTGTTGCAGATATTTTAGTGGACTCCTGCGGCTCATCATTAGCGGACTGATCTGAGTTGCAGCCGCTAAGCAGCAAAAATGAGACAGTGAGTAAAGCTAAATAAGACTTTTTCATTGTGTACACTCCTCGTAAAATAGTTTTTGTCTAATACTTTTTAATCAAAATGCTTCTGAATCGAAAAATTTATTGAATAACAC
>OKWP01000355.1_pt1 | contig 23675 bp, 24 predicted proteins | sample 1607251 | NCBI WGS metagenome assembly OKWP01 (sample SAMN07501073, study PRJEB24779) | human gut metagenome | isolation source: stool | host: human infant | place: USA: Pittsburgh, PA
CTTTTTTCGGAATTATCTGTTATAAAATATTTTTTGATTTGGCTAATTTTTACTTGACTCTATATAGTTAGTCTCTCCAGAAATCTACTACATATTTAAAAGCCAATTGAAAAAAGATTTGTGGAAAAATTGTTTTTTGTTATACAAAACTTCAAGAGTCAGGAGAAAAAATATGAAAGATTGGAATGAGTTAAACGAACTTCGAAATACTTATCGTCAGATGATTACGATGCGTTTAGATGATGAAGTTATCGAAGGACAGCAATATGAGAAAGAGATTCTTATATGTGCTGGAACCGGCTGTATTTCATCTAAAAGCGGCGAGTTTGTCAATGCTCTTAAAGAGGAATTAGCGAAGAATGAATTGACGAATAAAGTAAATATCGTAAAAACGGGATGTTTTGGTTTATGTGCTCAAGGTCCGATTGTTATTATTTATCCAGAAGCCGTTTTCTATCATCAAGTTCAACCAAAACACGCGAAAAAAATTGTTTCAGATCATTTAATCAATGGGAAATTAGTTGAGAAATTACTCTATCATGACTCCGACACCAAAGAGATTATTAACAAATTAATGGACACTCCCTTCTATCACAAGCAAAAACGAGTTGCTCTGCGAAATTGTGGACGGATCAACCCGGAAAAAATCGAAGAATATTTCGCCTTCGATGGTTATCAAGCTTTAGCTACTGTTGTAAATGAATACTCTCGCGATGATGTGTTGAGTCTTTTAGAAACTTCAGGCTTGCGAGGCCGTGGTGGTGCTGGCTTTCCTACTTTCATGAAATGGTCTTTCGCCAAAGCCAGCCAATCGGATCAAAAATACGTTATCTGTAACGCCGATGAAGGCGACCCGGGTGCCTTTATGGACCGTTCCGTATTGGAAGGTGATCCTCATGCAATCATCGAAGCCATGGCCATCGCGGGTTATACAATCGGTGCGAACCAGGGCTATATCTATGTCCGAGCAGAGTATCCCATTGCTGTAAATCGTTTGCGTATCGCCATCAAGCAAGCACGTGAAAAGGGACTTTTAGGCAAAAATATTTTTGGTAGCGGTTTCTCTTTTGATCTGGATTTGCGCTTAGGTGCTGGCGCTTTCGTTTGCGAGGAAGAAACCGCTTTGCTCGAAAGTATTGAAGGTCATCGCGGCGAGCCTCGTCCACGTCCGCCTTTTCCTGCCGTCAAGGGACTGTTTGGAAAACCGACGATCGTTAATAACGTTGAGACATTAGCGAATATTCCTCAAATCATTCTTAAAGGGCCTGAATGGTTTGCCAGCTTCGGAACAGAAAAATCAAAAGGAACTAAAGTCTTTGCTCTTGGCGGAAAAATCCAGAATACTGGACTAGTGGAAATTCCAATGGGAACTACTTTACGAGAAATCGTTGAAGATATCGGCGGAGGAATTCCTGCTGGCAAGAAATTCAAAGCAGCTCAAACAGGCGGTCCCTCTGGCGGCTGTATCCCAGCAGAGCATTATGATGTACCAATTGATTATGAAAACCTGAAGAAAATTGGTTCAATGATGGGTTCGGGCGGTTTGATCGTCATGGATGAAGACAACTGTATGGTGGACATCGCCAAATTTTTCTTAGAATTTACTGTTGAGGAAAGCTGCGGAAAATGTGTCCCATGTCGTGTCGGAACAAAACGTCTTTTAGAAATCCTAGAAAAAATTACTCTGGGTAAGGCAACGCTAGACGATTTGGATCGGATGGAAGAACTCTGTCATCATATCCAAGAGAACTCACTTTGCGGCCTAGGACAGACAGCACCGAATCCTGTGCTTTCTACCCTGCGCTATTTTAGAGAAGAATATGAAGCTCATGTCTTAGAGCGCCGTTGTCCTTCTGGCGTATGTAAAAACTTGATTCAATACCGTATTCTGCCAGATAAATGTACAGGATGCAGAGCCTGTGCCAAAGGTTGTCCAGTAAGTGCGATCAGTGGTGAAGTGAAACAAGCACACGAAATTGATCAGTCGATCTGTACGAAATGTGGCTTATGTATTGATACCTGTCGCTACGATGCGATTACAGTCATATAGGAGGTGGAGCAAGTGAAAGAAGTTATGATTACCATCAACGGAAAAGTCTGTACTGCTCCAGAAGGATCGACTATTCTTGAAGCAGCACGGGTGAATAATATCGAAATACCTACCTTATGCTTTTTAAAGGAAATCAATGAAATCGGTGCCTGCCGCATGTGTGTGGTAGAAGTCAAAGGTGCCCGTAGTTTAGTAACAGCCTGTGTCTATCCAATTTCTGAAGGTATGGATATCAAGACTAACTCGAAAAAAGTCTTTGAATCAAGAAAGACGACTCTGGAGCTGATTCTCTCGACTCACGAGCGGAAATGCCTCTCTTGTATCCGCAGCGGAAATTGTGAACTGCAAAAGCTTTGTAAAGAATTCAATGTTGCCGACGAAGATTACTTCAACGGGGAAAACTGTGAATACGAGTTTGATGACAGCGCAGTTCATATGGTTCGAAATAATAATAAATGTATTCTCTGCCGCAGATGCGTCGCTGCTTGTTCAAAATGGCAGGCAGTTGGTGTAATTGGTCCGAATAATCGCGGATTTGAAACCCATATCGGCAGCGCTTATGAACAAAATCTCAGTGAAGTTCCATGTATTTCCTGTGGACAATGTATCGTAGTTTGTCCGACGGGCGCAATCCATGAAAAAGACCAGACACAAGAAGTTTGGGATGCCTTGGAAGATCCAACCAAACATGTGATTGTTCAGACTGCTCCTTCGATTCGTGTGACTTTAGGAGAAGCCTTTAATATGCCGATTGGTACCAACGTGGAAGGAAAAATGATCGCCGCTTTACGTCAAATTGGTTTTGACAGAGTCTTTAATACCAATGTAGCCGCTGACTTTACAATCATGGAAGAAGCCAACGAATTCTTAGAGCGTGTGGGAAATAATGGGCCATTCCCAATGTTCACCTCCTGTTCGCCGGGCTGGGTCAAATATTGTGAGCACTATCATCCAGAATTGATTCCCAATCTGTCGACTTGTAAATCACCGCAGCAAATGTTCGGTGCCCTTGCGAAGACTTGGTATGCTGAAAAAGAAGGCATCGATCCAAAGGATATCTTTGTGGTGGGAATTATGCCTTGTACTGCTAAGAAATTCGAAGTCACGCGGGAGGACGAAGCAGCGGCTGGCTATTCCGACTGTGATGTTGCGTTGACCACTCGCGAATTAGCTCGAATGATCGACAAAGCTGGTGTTCGCTTCGTGGATTTAGAAGACGAAGCCTTCGATAATCCACTGGATGAAGCGACAGGAGCTGGATATATCTTCGGAGCTACCGGAGGTGTCATGGAAGCGGCCTTAAGAACTGCGGCTGAAACATTAGCCGGACAATCACTGGAACAAGTAGAATTTACAGAGGTGCGTGGAATGTCCGGCATTAAAGAAGCAACCTACGAAATGAGTGGTGCAACGATCAATGTTGCAGTCGCCTCCGGAATCGGCAATGCAAAGAAATTACTGGAACAGATTCAATCCGGTGAAAAATTCTACCACTTTGTTGAGATCATGGGGTGTCCTGGTGGGTGTATCAACGGTGGCGGTCAACCTGTTCAACCTGCATCAGTCCGTAATTTCGTTGATCTAAAAACAAAACGAGCAGCTGCATTATATGCCGAAGACAAAGGTAAAGGACTGCGGAAATCAAACGAAAGCCCAATCGTCCAAAAAATCTATCAAGAGTTCTTGGAAAAACCGGGCAGTTTAAAAGCGCATCATATTCTTCATACCAGTTATCGTGATCGTACAAAAGTCAAAGTTTAACTCCCTGTATAAAGATAGAGCTGACCCAAAAGTCTCATAGACTTTCGGGTCAGCTCTTTTTTACGAATGAACGAAAACTCATTTTATTTAGTTACTTTTAAATTTTTATTTCAGTTGTTATTTGTTTAAAGAAGGTGTCACTTAACCGATAACCCTGTCCCCAAACTGTAAGGATCGATTCCCCTTCGACTCCTTGGTCATTAAGTTTTTTTCTTAATAGTTTCACTAAGCAAGACAATTGAGATAAGTTGGAGGCATTACCGGGGCGTTCCCAAAGTAATTCGCACATTTTTTCCCGAGAGATGATTTGATCGTGTTCCCGATAAAGAATTTGTAAAAAACGTAACTGCGTTGAATTTAGTGCTAAACTACTCAATGATCGTTTTTCATTCTCCTCCTCTTCCGTGAAGATCTGCCTCTCCTTTGAAGAATCAATGTAGCCATCCAGCATTTCTCTTATTTCTTCCAGCATCATATCCTTTACAAGCCATTCATTGATGCCTCTTTCAGTCCAAAGTTGTTGCTCCTTTTTAGTCGGCAGCCTTTCTACTTCTCTAAAAATGCTTAACGATTGCCCCTTAAAGCTTTTCAATAATAAAAGAACTTCTTGATTCGTTAATGTCTCACTCAAAACAATTATTTTAAAAAAATCAGTTAATGAAGCAACTGTGTCTCTTTTTATATGAAGAGTTAAAAACTGATCAGAAAGAAAAACCTCATGCCCTAATTGTCTAAAAGCGCCTTCTAAAAAACGCTCTCGTTCGATACATTTTGTAATAAATAATATTTGTCCCATCGTTTTGCTCCTTTACTTATGGTTAATCCATCTTAGTTTCTCTTCTTCATTAGAATGTTAAAAAGAAGAGAAAAGCATTGATCTTCTAAGCGTATCTATTAGCTAGATGAAGAAATCATTCTATTTTTCGTTGTTTATATAGCAGAATAGATCTACATTATATTTTTTAATCATTCAAACTATGACAAATGTTAAACAAGAGAATCTAAAAGATGTGTTCCTATAAATCTCTAATAGATTCGCTCCTGCAACTGATGCTTAATTTTGCAAATTCGAATAAAGTATTAATCTAATTTGCTCCTAGTAACGTCCTATTTTTATCAAAATCTCTTTTCATGCCCAATTTTTTTAATTTCACGATATTTTTTATCCGCAATTTTGGGCAATATTTCTTGAAGTAGTTTATTGTCACTTGGACAATATCCCTCAGTTAGATAAAGAATCGGAATTTTTCTTGGTAAAAATGATTTTGTTTGATTCGACAAAGCGATGTCCGTAAGAATTAAATCTACTTCTCTGCAAAGAGAATCAGCTATTTCAATGTAAAAATAGTCTCCAATCGTCTGTAGCTTCGTGCTAACTAGCATTTCCGGTGTTCGATTACTAATAATAAAAATACGAATCTTAGGATGAAACAATTGCCTATCCAATTCAAAGAACAGAATTTTATAATAGGCTACACAGAAATACTCAATATATTCCGCTTCAAATGCGTTCAAATTTCTACTACATTTACTCATAAAAATTTGATAGAAAGTCCGCTCTCGCTCTTTATTAGCAGGAAAATCAAAAGGATGATAGACATAAAGGTCAATCAGCCGTTGATGCAGAGCCTCTTGGTAAATCAAAATTTGATAAAATACACCCACCAGTCGAGCAAATAGTTTATCACGTTCTTTAGTTGTCATTTCACGCAATGCAAATCTTTCAACCATATGTACTTTTTCGTTTATCATATGTAGGAAGCCAATTTCTTTTAGCTTCGGAGATTCATTAAAGAAAACAGGAAGGCTGCCATCATGGTGTCCAAGATCGCTGGCGATGATGCAACTGATAATGAATTTAACCTCTCGTTTTAAAATAGTTGGATGAATCATAGCCATTTTCTTTTTTAGTAACGAAAATAAATGGTCATACATTTTCTTTTCCTGAATACTAATGGGCTCCCAGTAATAAACATTGTCGGGAATCGAGCGTTTGTTTGCTCGCAATAACGAGATCGCTAATCCATAATGAATACTTACAAATCTTGCTGAGAATTTTCGATATATTCCAACATCTAAACTCTCTAATAAATTTATTATTTCATTCGTGCTGATAAAAACAAATGGCCATTTATACCCACCGTAAACTTGTTGAAAAATCCCTGTATAAAACAAGCGAATCGTTACCTCGTCTCCTAATAAAGTCAGCCTGCGGTCTGTTCTTAGATGAAGATTATTGGCATTTATAGTAATAAATCGCTCCAAATAGATGAGTTCTTTTTTGACCATTGTATATGTAGTATTTATTTTTTTCGTTATTTCAGAAATCGTCCATTCTTTTGGTTCTAAAAATAATGAAAACAACTGGAAACGGTAAGAATTCTCTAAATAATAAAGTCGAAAAATCATTAATGAGAAATTTTTCTTCACATTCCAAATCACTTTGTTCTGCTCCGGCAAATCAATCAATTCCACATACTCGCTATAGCCTAAATCAATAATATCCATCCGTATATCAGTAATGATTTTTTTAACAGTGGGATAAGAAACCTGTGATAACTTTACTAATTCCATTAGTTCAATTGAATGGTTTTGATTGATATGTAAATAATCGAGTAACAAAAAACGTTTTAAATAACGACTATCCATTAGCTCAAGAATCATTTCCAACCACTCCCTTCGAACTAGAAATTCATTCTTACCATATTCTACAAAAGATAGCGTTACTATTAATTACATTCTTTTCTTAATATTAGAAAAATAAATTAATTTTAGATTAAAAAAGCTTATTTTGCAAGAAATTAAAATTTAGTAATAAAAAAATTCCTTTTTCTATCCCTTTATTTTTAAATTATTATTGAGTTTAGGTTACAAGAATTTATTTCTGTGATTTGTTCAATTTTTCTTGATATGTAATAAAAAAAGAACACTTGCGATAATTATTATTACTTGTTGGTATCTCTCCTATTTAATATTTTTCCATATAAAAACAAACACTATTATTAAAAATATTTTTAAAGTCCCTTCACTTAAAGTGCTTTCAAACTTAATTTCTATCGCTAATAAGTGTTATATGATACTCTTCATCTAAATATGATGACAAAAGGAGAATAAAATGGATTTTTTAGTCGATAAGCTTGATAAAAAGAAACTGCTTTTCATTCAAACAATCTTTGATTCTGATTATCATATCTGTACTTTGGAAACACTTTTGCAATCTTTAAACATCAATAATCAAACTGCTATTTCTATTTTCCATTCGATTCTTGAAGATATTCGTCTTTCTGAGAGTTCTAGTTTTATCGATTTAAGCTATTCTAAATCAAACCAGTTATTTAAATTACAGCTTTCTGAATCCTTTAATATTCAAAATTTTATAAACTTCTATATCAAGCGATCGGCTAAGTTTAAGTTGATTGAATCATTGTTAATGACCTCGTTTGATACCCTGCAAGACACAGCAAACAGCCTACACGTATCTTACTCTCACGTCCGCAGGATCATTACCGAATTGAACCACTACTTCAAACCAATGGGCTTAAGGATTCATTCACGACGAAAAGTCAATCTAGACGGTAATGAAGTCAGTCTAAGATTTTTCTATACTGCGTTATATCTCGCGACTTACGGTGCTGGGTACTGGCCATTTCCATCCTTCAGTTATTTAGACCTGTCCTCACTCTTAGACGATTGTCCTGATGAAGTTTACAACGTTAGATCACTGGACAAAAATGTACTAACTCATTATTACTTAGCCATTCACCTTTTAAGAGAACGGCGGGGCTTTAGTATTGATAAAGAAACTATTTCGATCTCCCTTTACAAACCATACTCGCTTTCTAATACAGAAGCCTTTAGTACCTTCGCTACCTCTATTGGTAGATATCTGCCTCATCATTCAGAGAAGAAGCTGAAGGTTGAGACGCAGCTGATTTGTAGCAGTCTGCTTGCTATTGGCAGTTTCTCTTCTATTGATACACCTCCTGATTTTTTTCTTTTAGATGAACGGCTTAACGACCAACAATTCGCTCACAATGCTTTTCAAATTATGGATCGAATAAATTATCATTTAGATATTCCGTTAACTAAAAAAGAACAAAATAAAATTTTCTACTCCATATTGTGCTTACATTATCGAGTTGCTTTTATTGGTGCACCGCTGAATTATACTCTGACGCTGCTTCCATATTATTCACATGAAGCAATTGATTCTCGAAAGAAATATAAGATTGAACATATTCAATCGCTCGTTGAAGCTGAAATGAGATCAATCGAATATGATTGCGACGATGATTTTTATAATTATCTTCTTTCTCAATATTGCTTAATCTATGATAAAAGCATTGAATTTGGTAAACATACAGCACCAATTACAGTCGCTTTTCTTTCGATCATTTCAAATCAAGCATTGCAAAATGACGTGTGTCAATATTTCTCATCTTATTTCAATTTAAAAGCGGCCAATAGTCTCGATGACAGTGTTGACATCATCATTAGTGAGATTCCTATTTCGGTTGATACTATCTCTGCTCTGCGTTTGCATCAACCGATCATCTATTGTCATCAAAAACTTGTTCAATCTGACTACGAAAAAATCACCGAAGCTTTAGTCAAGATTGCTAAAAAAAATTTAAGTCAACTAGTTCTTAATCACATCTGATAACTAAAAAAATCCTCTCAGTTATAAAAAATCTAGAAAGATTTTATAACTGAAAGGATTTATCTTGAAATCTATTTAGCAAAAATATTTGTAAAAAACGTCTTAGCTCACTCTTTGACGGCCTAGCGCTTTAGAAAGGACAGGAACGACTAAAATAGATAATGCGCCGCCGATCAAAGCTGTAATCAGCTGTGGAAACGAAAATGCTCCGGAGACCATTGCAGCTTTAGGAGCTGGCATTTTTAATAAGATCGGAACAACGAATTGAACAATTGACAAATATAATACCCCAAACTTCGCAAGGGCACCAATCACCGTCGCTAATGCGAAATTCGCAATTCCCTGTTTTTTATTGAATCCAGCGATAAAATGCCAGATAGTTACTAAAACTGCGTTTCCAATTGCTATACAAAATACAATTTGTGGAAATGCCGGCCCAATACCAAGCATAAATGCAAAAATCGGTGATAACAACGCAATTGATAATCCACTAGCTAATCCGCCTGTAGTTACAGCGACAATCAAAATCAAATTGACTAAAGAACCCGTGACTAAGGTATTTCCCAATCCAGCTGTTACTGCCTGTACGACAATCAATAATGCCAATAAAACGCCTGTTTGTGTTACCCATAGTGCTTTTCGATTCATATCTTCGGAGCCCTATTTGTTTATGGATTCACAAATAGTTATCCTTCACTTCCTTTCTCTTTTCATTTTAAAAAATGCGAAAATAAGTAAACGATAAATACCATACCTAATTGTACCAGATTTGGTTCCGAGATAGAAAACCAAATTCAACAGTCATTTATCATTTATTTGCATGAAAGGAATCAAAGTAAAAATTAGGACGTTATCAAATATTTGCAAAGATTGTTCATACAGTTGTATTCAAATTTCTCTTTGCATAGTCTTTTTCTTAGAACACTAGCTGCTTTTTTGATACCCTTTTATTAAGACAGAATCTATGGAGGGTAAAAATATGAACTTGCAGGATTTTAAGTGGACTCGTTTGCCAGAAAGCTACGAGCTGTTGGATGACAAAATAGAGGTTCTTACAAAACCGCATACGGATCTGTGGCAAAATACATATTATCATTTTCAAAATGATAACGCGCCCGTTTTCCAGATGGAAACGGATGAAAAGTATTTTAGCTTTGTCGTAAAAACAGATTTTACTGAAAGTTACCATCGTTTTGATCAATGTGGGATTGTCATGTATTTAGATAGTGAAAATTGGCTAAAAGGTTCGATTGAATATGAAAATGAAGAGTTTCAGCATTTGGGAAGTGTCGTCACAAATCATGGGTTTTCTGACTGGGCAACAACCGAAATCGATGCTTCGATTAAGTCTATGTGGTACCGCCTAAGCAGACGCGAAGACGACTATTGTATTGAGTGCTCACCTGATGGCAAAACATTTCAGCAAATGCGCATTTGCCACATGTTCAATGGAAAGAATAAAATCCGCTTTGGAATTTACGCCTGCTCTCCTGAAGCATCTTCTTTCAAAGCTATCTTTACGAATATGCAGTTGCTGGATTGTCAATGGCCGGCTCATGATGGACAACAGCCGGATGAATCATAAGCGTCGCTGCTTTTCAAAGATTTTCTAAAAAACAAAAAACCCTTGATTCCTCAAGGGTTCGAAATACATCTTTAGGATTAACGACGGATTTCTTTGATACTTGTGAAAAGTCGTTAAAGTGTTGATATAAAAGGATTTTTATTACTTCTGACTACATATTGACTACTTCTAAAAAAATGCAGTTTTCAAGAATCTTTTAATACCAGTGTTTTTACCGTTTTTTTAACTTTCTAAAGAACTAAAAGCAATCAGAGGTTTTACCTTTTCAGTTGATGTTAAATGGCGGTAAATTTTAGAAGTTGTTCGATCTGTGTGACCTAATCGATCCTTTAAGACATCCCAACTACAATACTCAGCTACTAAACTTGCCATTGTGTGGCGAGCCAGATGAGTATGAAAGGGTTTATTAATTCCCGAACGATTAACACACCGTTTGACATGATCATTTACATACTCTCGACGATAAGGAACACCACGTTTACTAGAATCAAGATAAACAAACAAATATGTTTCTTCTATATTAAACCTGTGATATTGTCTCATCTCATCCAAAGCCTCAATCAAGTGTTGCAGTTTTTCCATAACCAGAGGCGTTACCGGAACTCGCCTAGCAGAACTAATTGTCTTAGTAGTTTCAATCCGAAAATCCTTACTTTTACCCTTAACTACTGTTTGCTTATAGAATAGAATTTCATTTCTTTTGAAATCTATATCTTCAGGCTGTAGAGCAAGAGCCTCGCTGACGCGGCAACCAGTGTAAAACAAAACATGGAAAAGGACAGACATCGGTAATTCCTCATGAACAAGGCCATAATTCAAAAAAGTTCTCAATTCATCGACAGTAAGAAACTTGTCCTCAATATTATTCACGGCTTCTTTTAAATCATTTACCGTCAACTGATATTTTGGCATTCTCACAGACTTCATTGGGTTTTCACTTATCAAATTCTTCCTTTGACAATATTTGAAAACCATATTCAAAACTTGAATAAGTGATTGCAAACTATTTTTTGCATAGCCCACATTTGTTCCATTAACACCACGTTCTTTCAAATTGAAAAGTAGTTCTTGAAGGCACTCTGGTGATAAATCAGATAACTTTTTATCACCAATCCATCGAACAATAATTTTTAATTGTTCTTCTCGCTTATCATAAGTTGTTTCTTTTTGCTCATTTAACGAACGATAATATTTAAACCATTGCTCACCTACAACACTGAACTTATCGTTACTCGCAATGATTTTTTTCTTAATCCTTTGTTGCTTCTCCATTTCAAGATATGCAAGTTGTGCCTCACGTTTTGACTTAAAACCACGTCTTGTTGTCCGAAACGCTTGGAAATACCACGTGACTCTACCAGTAGAACTAATGTGCTTCTTAAATCGATCTTTTGTTTTCAATTACAGATTCCTCCTTTTGAAAGAAGAACCCCTTAATCGGAAAAACACAAAATCTCTTATTCTCTCTATATAAATAGTACCGCAAGTATAGAAAAAATGGAATATTATAAAGAACGCAAAAGTCGAAGTTTTTCACGATAATCATTCGAATCACTCTTTCTCATCCATTGTAAAATATCATCACGAAGATAATGTCCCCGAATCCCATACCAGCAAGATGGAAAATCACCAAGTTTTATTAAACGATTCAGTGTACTATCACTGATCTGGAAAAGTTTCTTTAAATCAGAGTTTGTTAAGACTAACGGTAACTGACTTATTGCAAGCAATTCTTCTGTGTAGCTTTCTAGTTTTTTTTGTAAAATTGAATAGAATTCTATTTCAAAAGAATTAACATTTGTTTTAACCTCCAACTCTTTCACCCTCCTCTGTCAGATTTGTATCACTCAACATAGTTTCCCTCTAATAGTAGACTTTAAAAAAGAATTTTCTTATATAACTAGGAATCTCAAATATGAATATAATTAATTACATTCATATAAAATCACATCTAACGGTATACCATCTTAATACAGATACTTAAATAGTAGTTTTTCTTATCTATCAGCTGCTTTACTCAAGCACATAGGAATTTCACCTCCCCCCAGTAATGGCGGGCCAATTTGGTTACGGAAGTATCATTATTGAAATCACGATTTCCATTTCAAAAACTGTCGCTCAAAGTATAATCTTGTCATGGCGAAACTAATTAGAAACTCGTAATCTACATGTACTGATAGATTTACTATTCACTTGTCAAAGATCGTCAGGCTATTTTCAGCCTATGAAAAGGAAAGGGAAAAAATACGTTAACGAGTTGTGTCAAATTCAAGTATCTTCTCAATCAGTTTTGTCTCCAGTTGTCTACGCATATATTCATCTACGTACATAACTACTCCTTTTTCTTCTTCATATATTGATTTCATGGCTAATCGTGAAATATAATTTTGATATTTTGACAGAACAATGGACATGGCGAGCGAATCACCAGAAGCTGCAGCTTTAATAGTGGTAACTGGTATGAACGGTACATATCGTTTATTTTTCTTCATAATTACCGCCTAAATATTTTTCTAAATCTTTCAAAGCTGTTTGTCGTTGATACCAAACACTACCGATACTTTTCCCAATAATTTCGCCAATTTCACGATCATTGAGACCGATGAAGAAGGACATCAGAATGATCTTTTGTCTTTGAATAGGTAATTTTGCAATCGCATTTGCCAACTCTTCATTTGATATAAGAATCTCTATACCAAGTACAATAAAACTATCACTACTATTAAAATTGGGTTCAGAATAATTGAACTCTGTACCCAACCCTTTTTGTTCCAATAGTTCCATTGAGACTTGTCGTTGGCGAAATCTAGCATATTTCTTCTGAATATTTAATGCCTCATTACGTATTACCTTCTTACAAAAACTGTCAAATACGTGTTGAATGTGGGTTTCCTCTGAGTCGCCCATAGAATTCTCCTCCTTAAAAAATTCATTCAACTCGTTTTACTTCTATCCCTTTCCATTATTATTACAATCTGGGAGTGAGCATTTTTCGAAAAAAATAAAATTTTTTCAAAACAAAAAAGGCATACAGACAAAAATTGTCTATACACCTCACACAAACAGTTAGGCTAATTCATTATCGTGCACTTTAAGTATTTGACTTTTATAGAATTAAAATTGAAGATTGCCAAACATAACAACTTTAATCAAATCAACATAAATCTACAATCTTAAACCGCCCTTGACAGTATCAACTGATTTTCATCAAGTCTATTCATGAGCATTAAATAAAATTTTTCAATAGTGCGAATTTCATTTGATAAAATAAATTCAAGCCCCCTTTAGTTTTAATATGCTCTTCATTTTCAGATTTTGGTAAATATAGCAGCTCAATCTCTAAACAATGGCGAATAGCAAGTTGAGGAACGAAAACTCTATGTCTTCTATTAACTCCCATGTCCAACGGGAGAATAGGACTCCACTAAAATATCGTTTTGCTCACAAAAATCAATTAGCTCAAAAAGAGTATTAGAAATATGTCCCAAAGAATGAAATCTCTTTCTTCCCCCTGTTAAATCGTGTATTTAATTTACGGTGCCATCCCTTTTAATACATGGCCATTTTGACCTGGTTATTCATAACACGTAATATCTTCTCATTTTATCAGTTTGTATTTACATCTTAGCTTAGTGTCGTTCCGCCAACAGCAATATTGTCATAAAGATTGATTCTCTTCACACCATTTTTAATGGCCTGTTCTATATTCATAAAATTTTCTCCACAAAATTCCTTAATCATTTTTTGCCTACTTTCAATCGTACTTTCTTATCCATTATTAAGGGGATAGATTGTAACTCCTTCAACAACTCGATTGACCTCTCCACTAGGACAGGGATCATCTGGCACAATGCCGACATCCATTGACTTGTGCAAAGCTAGAATTTGCGCAAAAACGATATAACATAGTCCCAAATATACGTTATCCATCGTTCCATCTACTTTATAGCAATAGCGATAATCCACTGTCGTATCAACATCGAAGGGTTGATTGTAAAGGACACAGATCTTGTACCCATTCTTTTGACCTATGACTTCATTTAGAAAATCGATCTCATATTTTCTAGAAAATTCATTGTCACTCAGATAAAGTACCAAGAGTGTCTCGTTGTCTATTGCTGACTTAGGCCCATGTCGAAAGCCTAATAGTGAATCGAACATGGTTACGACCGCTCCTTGAGTCAGCTCCAGCATCTTCAATTGCGATTCCTGAGACACCCCTTTTAACGTGTTGGACCCCAAAAAGATAATGCGCTTGAACTGGAACTCCTTAACAATTCTTGTGATTAAGGAATAATCATTCTTGATGAGATTCGTCACAGAAGGAATTATTTTCTCAACTTCACTCTTCATCTGACTAAAGTCTTCTAAATTTAAAGCAAGATAAGCAGATAAATACATGCAACTATAACTAGAGGTCATTGCAAATCCTTTATCTAAAGTTTCATCTGGAAGCAATAAGGTACATATATTTTCTTTTCCCTTGCCATAGTTCGCTAATTTTCCTTGTTTGTTACAAGTAATGAACAAATGGTAGATATTTTCACAAATTTTGTCCGCATAACTCACACTGCCTAAAGATTCAGGTGAATCGCCAGAGCGAGCGAATGAGATTAGCAATACTGGTTTGTTTTTTGGCAAGTAGCTTCCTGGATCCGTTACAATTTCTGTTGAAGCGTATGAAAAAATGTGCCCGCTATATTTTTTCTCTAAAGAATGTACCAAAGCATTACCGATAAATTCACTCGTTCCTGCACCAGTAAAAATGATCTGGTACTCTTTTTGATCCACAATCTTTTGGATGAATTGCTCCAACTCTTCTTTTTTCTCTGCCAAAATATCTATAGTTCTTTGCCAAACTTTTGGCTGTTGATCGATTTCTGTAGCGGTGAATACTGCTTTTTTTTCTTTTAGCGTTTCATTATCTAATGCAAAAATACTCATAGCTGTGCTCCTTTTTTATAAATTCCCTTCATTTAAAAGGACTACTTCTCCTGTTTCAAGCGATTGATGGACAGCTGCGGCGATCTTCGTTGCCATTAACCCATCGACAGCATCGCAGCGAAAGTCTTTATTCTCAATGATATTACGAATAAACTCTTTCATAGGATCAAGACCAAAGCCGGAAACTTCATCTTCACCAAAGTTCATGAAAATATAGTTTGGCAAGCTGGCCTTTTCGCCATAGCTCTTTACCCCACGATAGGATTCATTTTTTAGGTAATGGTTATCCGTCAACATTACTAGCTGACCATCATTCGATTTAGGAAACGAGTCTGGTAGTATCCACGAACTTTCAACGACCCAATTGCTGCCGTCAGTCATCTGCAAGATTGCTTGAGCGGAATCATACGTATCGATTTCTTTGTCTGCAAGCATCTTCTTGTTGCCTACTGCATAAACAGATTGAACTTCACTATTGGTCATATATCTGATCAGGTCATAACAATGAACTCCTAAAAACCAAACTGGTGAAGATTTAGCCGTCCAAGAGAACCAGTTTAACGGGACAGAGACCACGTCATCCAATGAGATATAGCCACGAATGATTTGATCATTTTTAACAAGATCTTTCATATTGTTGTAAGCAGGATCCCAGCGTTTGTGGAAATCCACCATGATTTTCGTGTCATGTTTTTTAGCCAGCCGAACGATTTCTTCTGCTTCATCGACCGTCGTTGCCAAGGGCTTTTCAACAAAAATGTTCTTGATCCCTGCTTCGATTGCCTCTTTCAAAGGAGCAAAATGATAAGGATCAGAAGTTGCGATGCTAATAGCATCAATGCTTTCTTTTTCCAACATCTCTCCCATATTTGTATACCCCGTAATCCCATAGGAATCTTCCGCTACTTTTAAACGTTCTTCATTCAAATCACAAACGATCACTTTTTCAATGTTGGGGTCTTTCATGTAAGTTCGAATGTGATATGTTCCATAGATTCCAGCACCAATTACACCAATTGTTAGCATTTTATACCTCATCTCTTCTTTATACTTTTTCTGTCGCACTCGTTTCTTCTGCGCTTCGTTTATTTTCGATCATCTTTCCGCCGAATATTACCACTAGAATGACTGCCACCAACAGGATCGGTCCAACCGTTGGAATCTGTGCGATCATTGTTGGGAACCAGATACCAAAATTCCCCAACGCCATGGTCGTTGCTTGCTGCCCTTCCTGAACGAAGCTCAAACCGGCACTATCTGCTAATTGTGTAAACAGTGGCGCCGCCCAGCTAGAAATCCACAAAACGATTGGAATAAAGATCACACTTGATACGATTGTTCTTAAACGATTTCCTCGGTGGATAATTGTAGCAAAACAAACGTAGAACGCTGCGAAAGGTACCTCGCCTAGTGGAAGTGTCGTATTTCCTGGTAAAATTGCTGCAAAAATCATAAATACAGGAATCATTAACATACCAACACTGATAGTAACAGGATGTCCAATAGTAACAGCAGAATCTAAGCCGATATATAACTCACGATCCTTGAATTTAGTAGCAAAGAATTTCTTCGCCTGATTTGAAATTGGGATCAATCCATTCACAATCAATTTGACCATATTAGGGAATAGAACCATGATTCCGGCAGTTTTCATTGTTACTTCAAGAATGCCAGGAACATCATATTGAGCAATGATTCCAAAGACTGCCCCCAGAATTAATCCCAAGAACAACGGATCGCCAAAAATCGTCCCAATAACATTCGCAATCCCTTTTTCATTTTTGATTTCATTTTCGTCTTTGTGATCAAACAATGGTATAAAGTCGTAAATTTTGTCTAATACAATGAACAAAGGCGCACTCATTGCAGCAAAACCATGAGGAATCGAAATGGCTTCGATACCAATAATTTTTTGGGTTTTCTTCGCTGTGATATCTGCGATCTTCAATCCTAATACTGCATGAGTCACACCGGCTAAAATCGCAACGATGAAGCTACCTGTTAACAGATTGACAAACCCGGCTGTAATTGCAAAATACCAAAAGTTATAGATGTCTACATTCACTGTATTCGTTAATTTGAAAAAGACCATCACAATATTCAGAACTAAGATCACCACGATCAGTACTGCGCCTAAGGAAGAACCAAAACCAACGGCTGCTGCAGGTCCGCCCCCTACATCAATTGCAGTCAAATTCAAATTCAAGCGTTCCACCATGATTTGAATGACTGGAGATAAAGATTCTGCTGTCAAGGTACTAACAATCGATACACCAATGAGTCCGATACCAACTGTAGCTCCCGCCTTTAGTGCTTTTAAAAAGCCCAGCCCAAAAATCAACCCAATAATAAACATTAAAATTGGAACAAAAACATAGCTGCCAAGATCAACAATGTATTGAATGATATCTACTAGCATAATTAACCTCCTTATTTTAAGATTTCTACAATTTGTTCAATGACTGTTTCTTCATTAATCCCTGTTAAAAAGGCACTCCCATGGACCACAGGTGTTGTATAGTCTGAATTGATCTTCATTGTTGTGATGAATATATCTGCCTTGTCATCGTATCCTTCCAATTCATTTAGTGTTGTTTGAATGATATTGGCCCGAATATTATTCTCACTCAATACCTCTTCGATCTTATCCCTTACCATTGAAGATGTAGCTAAACCCGCTCCGCACGCAATAACGACTGTTTTTTCCATTGTTTTCCCTCCTTATTTATAAAAAACTATTCAATAGCTGTGCTATCTCTTCTTCGCTCTCTTTTTCTTTCAACAAAAGAATGAATTCTTCCTTACTTAACATTTTCATGATTGTCTGCAGCATCTTCAGTTGCTTATCCGACTCGGAAATCGCAAGTAGCATGACGATTTCAACGTCGATCTCTGTATCACAATCTTCCATAGAATGAAAAATGACAGGTCTATCAAGAACTCCAACGGCTACTCCATTTCCAAAAACTTTGGAGCTTCTGGCATGAGGAATAGCAACGGCCCCGCTTTTGACTGCTATTCCAGTGGGAAATACTTTCTCTCTCGAAAGTACATCCTTTTTGTAATCTCCTCCTACTAATCCACTTTTTTCCAATAATTCTGCTAGACGATTAATCGCCTCTTTTTGATCTGCTACGCGCAGATCAGAATAAATCAGATCTGGTAAAAATTCAAAGTCATTCATTTGCTTCCTCCTTCCTCAAACGATTACTAGAATTCGTGTATTACTTTTTCTATTTCTTCCTTTTTTTTTGCCGACAATATGTCGACAACATTCTGATAAACGTTTAGCTTTTCAACTAAATGCTGAAGCACCTTCAAATGAGCATTTGAATCCTCCGCAGTCATTCCTACGATCAGTTTGACGGGCAAGTTATCTTCAACAGCTGTGAACGCTTTATTCAGTTTCACAATTACTAATGCATTTGAATACTTTTTATCTGGCTTTCCGTGAAACAAGATGACATTAGGCAGTAAATAATAAGGTCCGAATTGTTCTAGGCTTTCGTTAATTTCATCTTTGTAGTTACTTCGTTCCTGTTCATTTTTTATTAGCTGGTCAGCCACGAAACTGGTCAATTGCTTCCAGCCATTCACTTCCTCCAATATTTGTACAATTAGGCTATAAGGTAAGATATTCCTCCCCTCCTTCGTTGTTTTTACATTTCTTATCTGTACTTACAATATAGTGAAAACGCTAGCAAAAAAGAAGTCCAAGATGGTGCACACTCTTTGTGCACCATCTTGGACTTCTCTAAAAACTAGAACATTCCTTTAGCTAATTCATAGCATTCTGTTACATTTTTTGTTTGAATGATGCTTTTAACAGCATCGGAATTTTTCGCGAATTTCAAAATATCATTCAGGTAATTGAGATGCTCATACTCATTAGGCGACGCGACAACAAATAGAACGTTGATCTCATTTTCCTCATCAAAATAAATGCCTTCTGGACACACCAGCATAGATATCCCTAATCGATTGACACCATTCTCTGGTTTCGCATGGGCCAACGCGACATTTTTCCCTAATACAATATACGGTCCGTATACATCCACTAGGCGGATCATCTCTTCCACGTATTCCTGATCAATCGTTTTGGTCGCTCTTAGCGGTTCTGCTGCCATCGCTACCGCTTCACGCCAACCTAAAGGAGTTGCGGCGATTTGAATATTATGCTGGCCAATTAGTTCCGTTAAAGAATAACGGTATTCATGTTCAACTTTAATGATTGGATTAGAATGATTGACAAAATCAATGATTTCTTTCGTGATAATCGGCATTTTTTCCGATTCCACATATCGAGCAATAATATCAAACAAACCATTGATTTGCTGATCATCCGCATGGTAGCGACTTTGACTCAAAAAAAGAACGGTGGCAATTTTTTCTTTGTCTTCTTTTGTCAAAATCGGATTTACTTTGATAAAAGGAAACTCTGTGTCCAGATCAATGGTCGAGATAATGAAATCAAATTCCGATTCTTTATCCGCTATATCACTGATAGCAGAAGCGCCAACGACCTTGATCTCTGGAGATAGCTTTGTCACTTCCACCTGTAACAAATTTGAAGTTGATTGACCGCTTGGACAAACGATCAGAACTCGTTTGCTAGAGCTCTTTTCAAAAGGATCTCTTAAATGACTCCCTAAATGCAACGTGATATTTGCGATCTCACTTTCAAATATGGGAACAAGAAAATCATTTTTTAAGGATTCACAGACGATTTTTGTTGCGGAGTAAATGCTTGAGTAATTCGTCTTAATCTCTTCCAACAATGGATTCACTGCTTGTATGGATAATTCATGATAATGGAGGGATAAACTCAAATGTAGATAAATTTCGTTGACTAACGTATCTTTATCAAATAGCGTATTATTGGTGACGACTTCAAATTTCTCAACGATCTTTTCTGATAATTTTAATAGCTCAACATTCTTTTCTCTGTCGATTTTGAATTCGGTCGCCGATCGGGTCCCCAACAGATGCACAGTCAAGTAGAAGCGGTCATGGATCGAGAACTCCGTAAAATGTTCATCTACTTTAGCTAATTCTATCGTATCCTGAATAAAATGTAGTTCCTTAATACTGAACTCATAACGTTCATCACCGCGCCTGATGACAGAAAGAAGCGCCGCTAAAGCCAGTAGGGATTCCTCATTGTAACTACTATCTAATTCATTTGATATGATTTTTAACTTATTAAAATTTTCATTTACATCGTTGATATTCAGAAAAGTAAGCAAACGAATATCGACAAACTTTAATAGACGTTCAATGAAAAATAGGAATACCTCTCTCTTATTGATCAATTTTCCTTCGATCTGATAGCCCATTTTAGGAGAATAGCCAATCGTTAATTGATAGTTTTCCAATTCTATTTTCGTTTTCTTAATATCTGAAATGATTGTATTTCGTGAAACCTGACACATTTTTTCAATTGATTCAATCAAAATTTTTTTCTCTGGAAACATTAAGTAACAGGCAATCAAAATCACTCGCTGTTCAGGACAAAGAACCAACTCTGTTTGACTGGACCTCAGCGTGTTCTTTAAGATTCTCTTTTCCTCTGGATCTAAAAACAGTCCTTTTTGCTCCCGAATCGAAAAATCAGAAAATCCTATTTTCTGAAAATATTCGTAGATCACTTTCAAGTTATTATATACAGATCGTTTGGAGAGATGCGTACTATCTTGAATATCGCTAATCATTAGAGGCTCTTCGTTATCTAGTAGCATAGTGACGATTCTTACTTGGCTATCATTTAATACGAATTTTTCCACTTCTAGAAACTCCTTTCATTTTCTGTTTCAATAGATTAAATAATCTACAGATCCTATACGACACGCACTCAGGTGTTGAAATTCAAAGAAAAGCTGACTACTATTTTAGAATTAAAATGCAGTGGTTTTCTCTGCCATGATTGCGGACAAACATTTTCTGCGAAATCGGACTTAGTTGATGAACACCATCAACTAACATTGAAAGTATTTTAATAAATGAAAAATTTTGCTATAATTTTTCTCAAATAAAAATACAATTTGAGGTGACTACATTATGCGATATTTTATTTGTGACAAAAAAGCCAATTATAAAGGACAGCATTTAGTGCACACCTTGTTTTGTCCTTCTCTCCCTCATGAAAACCGCAGACAAATTGTAGGGAGATTTGATAACTGTAAACAAGCTATTGAATATTTGTACAGTCTTAACAAAGATACTGGTTTTAAATTTATTGGTTGCAAACGATGCAATCAATCATGATCTGATCATATCGATTAAATGTAAGTAAAATTATCGAACATCTTTTTGTTAGATGTTCTTTTTTGTAATTTATTTTACACATCTCTATTCTATCCAACTAAAAACGTTATTTCGAGTATATGATTCATTAATAATCTAAGTTAACTAAATCGCTATTTTTTTATACTATATTAATATCATTTTTTAAAACCTCAGTTGTTGTGGTGGTTATCTAACTTATTTATCACCGCTATTTGCTTATTTCCTATTTTTTATAAGCATCAAGATAAATCACTATTAATTGCAAAATTATAATACACGACATCTGAAATAATGCTACTCAATAGTGTTTTGCCATTTTGTTATGCTTTACAAATACAAAAGATAAAAAAACATCTTTTACAGCGATTTTCTTTACTTTTTGCGAACATCTCGAATTGTATTTATGCCATTTAATATCAGTATTTCTTTGTTTACCTTATCAATTTCTATTTTCCCATCAATTTGAAACTTAGAAAGATTTTTCATATTCTTAATTATCTAAATGGCGGATTTATATCATCAAATAAGGCCATCTGCTGTTGTTGATATTTCACTCCTGCACTTGATAAAATTTACTTGAAAGTAAGGGTTAAAACATGCCGTTTTACTATTTTAATAACTATGTGGATAATCACTATCGACATGAGTTGCATACGGAAAGCAGTTCATGTCGTAGATAGGTTTAATTTGTTTTGTCTCTATGAAAATCATTCTATGATTTGATACTAACACCTGTTTCTTCTGAATAACTTGAACTGAACATTATTTAGTTCTCTAAACAAAATTAGAGGTATCTAATAAATTCATTTTGTTAACTTAGATTTTCTCCAACTTCAATAAGTAGCAAATCTCCTAAAAGATATCCTTTATTCCGTAAGTTTATTAACTCCCCCTCTGGAAAATGATTCATTTCAAGTTTCATTTTAATTCGGTTACTTAAATTAGATAACTGACATAACCTTGAATTGGTTACATCTGATCCCCAAATTAAATTACATAGCTCATTACGTGACACAATCCTTCCGTCTTTTTGATACTGATATAAGTAATACAAAAACTTTTTTTCATTTGGTGAAAGGCTGAAAAAAATCCTTTCGAATTATTTTCATTTTTTGAAAAAAGATTATGATTCCTTTCATTCAAGGAAGAAGCGAGCCTTTCTTGATTGTTCATTAATTTGGCTATTTTTTCAATAACCATAATATCTGGCATCTTGGGATCAATCCAGGCACTGATTTCATTAAGCAAGTAGGAAAAATCCGAATTTTTCAAATCTTCCTTATTTCCTTTTCTTAAAATGAGTAATCCTTCTTTTTGAAAAAAAGAATAGTATTTTGAAATTTCAAAATTGGAAACCGTATCGCTGAAAATGACCATTGAAAAATACTTGACAATTTGCGATAAAAAAATGGTATCATTCATCAAATCATTTGAACAATACACTTCAATGTCTGAACGTTGCAGAACATCCTGCAAACTTTGTTCTGCCAACAAATTTTTTGTCACAATTAATACTCTTGTCATAAATTACACTCCTTATTCTAAAATAACAATAAACAACAAGATTTTATTTATTCAAAGTCATACATGTTTCAAATCAATTCAACGCTATAACTTCGTAATCACATCCAAATATTTTTTTAATTTTCTATTTTGGACTATTTTAAAATTTATCAGTTTTTCTGTATTCAATGTTAATGTAATAAGCATTTCTTCGAATTTTTATCTTAGGCGTAGTCAAGAAATCTGAACGCAAAAAATTCTCTTTCACTATATAATCAGAAGTTATCGTAACACGATTATCTGATTAAGTAAGAGAGTTAGATAGCCTCTAAACTTAACATTTTCTAAAAGTGAAAATGAAATACGTTTTTTGAGAAACAGGTATCCATCATAGAAAGTTGATATACTATATCTTATGGTAATTATTTCCCTTCATTGGTTTTCCCCGTAGCTTCTACAGTTCTTGATTCATTCTAAGTAATGAATCAGTTCCCCTTAGCGACATTCACTCCTGACATGTAAAAGCTGGACGCTTTCTGCCTAGTTAAATTGTAATCTAACTATCAGGTGATACATCGAAATAAACTCCTTTACTTTTCTTCAGGTAGCTAAATTTGCTTCTCATTTTCCTTAGAAACTTTATAATTTTTTGATACAAATTCATACCAAGATTCACTAAACTTATGATCCATAAAAGCTCTTTTTAGTCCTGTTACTTGTTTTAAACGAAGAACCTCCTCTGCTTCCATGAATCGGCTACACTAGACTAGACAGAAAAAATAAGGTGTGTAGAATAATAAAAAACACACTGGAGGATTTTTCATGTCAAGACGTCAACGAAGAACCTATTCAAAAGAATTCAAACAACAAATCGTCGATCTCTATCT
>OKWP01000356.1_pt1 | contig 23451 bp, 24 predicted proteins | sample 1607251 | NCBI WGS metagenome assembly OKWP01 (sample SAMN07501073, study PRJEB24779) | human gut metagenome | isolation source: stool | host: human infant | place: USA: Pittsburgh, PA
CTGTTGAACTTGAAAGTTTCGCTGATGTACCAGGTAAAGGGTTACAAGGTGCCTACCAAGGCGTATCCGTACAACTTGGGCACAGTCGTTGGATGAACGAACTAGGTTATGATTTAACTGCGGTTCAAGAAGATATTTTACAATTTGAAGAACAAGGTGCTTCTGTATCTGTTCTAGCTGTAGATGGAGTTGTTAGTGCTTTGTGGGCTGTAGAAGATGAATTACGTCCAGAAACTATTGAGGTTGTAAAAGAGTTACATGCTCAAGGTATTGATGTATGGATGCTTACTGGTGATAATCGTCGAACTGCTCAATATATTGCTAAACAAGCGGGTATCTCTCATGTTATAGCTGAAGTATTGCCTCAAGACAAGGCTAGCAAGGTAAAAGAATTGCAAGATAAAGGTCTTGTAGTGGGGATGGTTGGTGACGGTATCAATGATGCTCCGGCTCTCGTTACGGCAGATATTGGTTTTGCTATTGGCAGTGGTACAGATATTGCGGTAGAAGCAGCCGACATCGTCCTTGTACGAAATGATTTACATACCTTGGTACAAGCAGTACGACTCAGCCGTAAGACAATGACCAATATTAAACAAAACCTATTTTGGGCATTGATCTTTAACTGTATTGGCATTCCTTTGGCCGCTATTGGTGCGTTAAATCCTATGATTGCTGGTACAGCGATGGCATTTAGCTCTGTTACAGTTGTAAGTAATTCACTTCGTTTGAAACGAGCTAAAATTTAAGATTATACATATAATTGAATACTATAAAGCACCTATACAGAGGTATAGGTGCTTTATTATATCTACAGACATATAGTTAAGTATATATTTATATCTTATATTGAGACGTGAAATGAATATTTAATTCCTACGATAATGGTGTTTTTAGACGGCTTATGATTTGTTATACTGAATATAGTAATTGATTTAAAAGAGAGGTTCATGATTATGAAATTAAGTACTCGAGACATTGTCTATATTGGTTTTATTGCCGCGTTATGTGCAGTGGCTACTACAATTCGCATTGAAATACCAGGTGGCGCTATGGTTCATTTAGGATCGGCTGCACTCTTTACAACATCTATACTTTTTGGTGGATTATATGGAGGCTTGGGTGCGGCAATTGGATCTGCACTATTTGATCTCTTTGGTGGTCATACACAGTACATCGTATTCTCTTTCTTTATTAAAGGAATTGCAGGACTTATCGTAGGTGGTATGACTGCAGGCTATTTGCCACCCTCTATTACAAAACCAACTGCATCCTTTGGTCGTATTTTAGTAGCCCTTATTATTGGTGCTGTTTGGACCGCTTTTGGCTACTTCCTTGCGTGGTGGTTCGTTCTTGAAAGTGCGGTCGTGGCGGCTAGTAAAATTCAATACTCTTTGATTACAAGTGCCGCAGGAATTGTGGTTGCTATTGTATTAACCCCTAAATTACAAACGATAGTGCGCAGATTGTTTACTAAAAATTAATTGCTACAATGTCTTAGCATGTTTTAGTTAGGCACTGCTAAAAAAGCTATAATAATCTGATACATTGATAAATAAACTATCATATCGATAAATACAAAAGCCTTTAGTTGCTAAATTAGTTTAGCGTCTAAAGGCTTTTTGGTTAGGTTATTATTTTATAATTAGTGATTGTATTAGCTATTAAATTATTAGAAATTACAAAGGTCGTTTAAGTTTTCTGCCATTGTAGGGTGTGTGAAGATTTGATTTTTGAAATATGTATATGGAATGTTATTATCCATAGCCATTTTAATTAAGTTAATCAATTCTTCTGCGCCTTGGGAATAGAGTGTAGCGCCCAGGATTAAGTCGTTATCCGCATCCACAACAATTTTAAAGGCGCCTTTTAAATAGTCGTTTACATGTGCTCTAGGCATGGTAGCTACGAGCATTTCTTTCGTTTTAACCGTATATCCTTGGTTGATTGCATCTTCTTCTGTAAGACCTACACGAGAAAGTGGAGGTGTTAAGAAGGTAGTATAAGGAATATTTTTACGATCTTTTAAGGTATACTGGCTGTTACCAGTAAGTGCGCCAAATACGATACGGAAGTCATCAAGAGATATATATGTGAATTGAGGACCACCGTTTACATCACCGACTGCGTATACACCAGGGACGGAGCTTTCACAAGTATCATTAACTACAATAGCACCGCGTTCGTTAGTAGCGATGTCCGTATGTTCTAAACCAATATTAGCCGTATTGGCTTTGCGACCTGTAGCGTATAGAACAGCATCAAAAGTGTAGTTTTGATTATTAGCGGTGATAACTGGTTTGTCTCCATCATTGGATACAGATTCTAATGTTACATTATTAAGAATGGTAATGCCTTGTTCAGTTAAGTACTCGTTAGCTAGTTCTTGAACGATAGGTTCTTCGCGTTTTAAGATGCTAGATTCGATGTTGAATACAGTTACCTTAGCACCAAGTTTTGCATATAGGCTGGCAAATTCAAGACCGATAGGACCAGCGCCGATAACACCTAATGTACTAGGTTGAGTAGGTAATTGTTGAATTTCTGTACTATTATAGAAACCTATAGCCGTATCAATGCCAGAAATATTAGGTTTAATCGCTACAGCACCAGTGTTTATAACGATAGTGTCAGCAGATAATATAATCTTATCCTCGCCAGCGGTAACGGCGATTTCTTTATTGCTAATAAATGCACCATGCCCAGTATAGACATCGACATGTTCATTTGTATCTAACATACCGAAGTTTTTATTGCGTAAGCGAGATGTAACAACTTCACGTTGGTTTAATACTTGATCGTATGATAAGCCTTTTGATGCGGCAATGATCATCGTTTTAGTAGGAATACATGCGATATTAATACATGTACCACCGTACATTAGTGGATTTTCTTCAATCATGGCTACGGATTTGCCCATAGAGCCAAATTTTGCGGCTAATGTTTTGCCAGCCTTGCCGAAACCTAAGACGATAATGTCATATTGTTTGGTATTCATATAATACCTCCTGTTTTTTATATTGAAAATATTAGATATTGATATTATAGCATATTATTATAGATATAAAAGTAGAAATTAGAATTAATTATCATTGATTATGAATTAAATTTGTCTAGAATGATTATGTTAAGGTAGTCAATTAGTTTATGGTTTTGTTCATTTAAGGGGATGAGATAGCTTGTATAACTGTGATTTATATGTATTATAGTAATGAATTAAGTGTGTTAAGTATTTCTACTTGACACATCTTTTTTTATAATGTACCATATGTAAAGTAATATGACTTGACAGTGATGGAGGTGGCGAAATGGAAGAACGAGTACTTATAAGTTTGCTCTTAGATTTCTATGGGCCATTGTTGACGGACAAGCAACGCATGTCCTTACAACTTCACCACGAAGATGATATGTCCCTTGGCGAGATTGCTGAGGAATTAGGCGTATCACGACAGGCTGTACACGATAACTTACAGCGTGCTCGACACATTTTAAATGATTACGAATCTAAATTGCACTTGGTGGCACAATATGAACAACGGGAAGGCTTGCTTTCACAGTTGAAAGCAACATTGCCTAAAGAGGTGTTAGCCGAAACCAAGGTGCAACAAGTATTGGCGCAAATGGAGGGATATTATGGCATTTGATAGCTTGTCAGAAAAACTGCAAGAAGCCTTTCAATCCTTAAAAGGGAAGGGCAAAATTACAGAAGATGATGTCAATCTTGCGTTGCGTCAGGTACGTACAGCTTTATTAGAAGCTGACGTTAACTTTATGGTAGCAAAGGACTTTGTTAAGTCCATTAAGGAAAAGGCCCTTGGTGAAGAGGTGTTCGGATCCTTGAATCCAGCCCAAACGGTTATTAAAATCGTAAATGATGAGTTAACGGCTCTCTTGGGTGGTACGCAAAGTCGTATCATGATTTCTAGCAAGCCTCCAACGATTATTATGCTCGTTGGTTTACAAGGTGCTGGTAAGACTACAACAGCTGGTAAACTAGCTGTATACCTACGTAAACAAGGTAAACGTCCGATGCTTGTCGCTGCCGACGTATATCGTCCAGCTGCGATTACTCAGTTGCAAGTTGTAGGTAAGCAAATTGATATTCCAGTATTTGCGGATGAAACACATGGTGCAAATCCAGTAGATATTGCGCGTCGCGCTGTAGAGCAAAGCACGCATATGTTGAAAGATGTTGTTATCATCGATACCGCAGGACGTTTGGCTATAGACGAAGTCCTCATGGATGAGTTGTCAAACATCAAAGCTGCTGTTCGACCTCATGAAATTCTGCTCGTTGTAGATTCTATGATCGGTCAAGATGCAGTAACAACCGCTCAAACCTTTAACGAAAAATTAGGTGTTGATGGTGTTATCCTTACTAAACTCGATGGTGATGCGCGCGGTGGTGCCGCATTATCCATCAAAGCTGTAACAGGCTTGCCAATTAAGTTCACTGGTGTGAGCGAAAAAATGGATGGCTTTGATGTATTCTATCCAGACCGCATGGCTTCTCGTATTCTCGATTTGGGCGACTTTAAAACATTGATTGAAAATGTACAAGGCGCCATCGATGAAGAAGAAGCTCGTGAAATGGCAAAGAAAATGGCGAAAAACAATTTCACCTTGGATGACTTCTTAAAACAGATGAACCAGGTGCGAAAGTTAGGGCCATTACAAAATATTATTGGAATGTTGCCAGGCATGGGACAAATTAAGGATCAATTAAAGGACCTTGATTTGAATAGTAAAGAGGTGCGTCGTATTGAGGCTATCATTACATCCATGACGGCGGCAGAGCGAGAAAATCCAAGTATTCTTAACGGTTCTCGCCGCAAGCGTATTGCATTAGGTTCTGGTACACAGGTCCAAGATGTAAATCGCTTGTTGAAACAATTTGAAGAAGCGCGGAAGATGATGAAGCGCATGCAAGGTTTACGTGGCGGTAAGGGCGGCTTCCCTGGAATGCCTAAATTACCGTTTATGTAATACATGGGCAGGGGCGCTGAACTTGTCCATCCACATCAGTATAAGGAGGTGAATTTCACAATGTTAAAAATTCGTTTGACTCGTTTAGGTGCTAAAAAAGCTCCTTTCTACCGTATCGTAGTTGCTGACGCACGTGCTCCACGTGAAGGTCGTCCTGTTGACACAATTGGTCAATATGATGCTACTAAACAACCAGCTATCGTTAATGTAGACGAAGAAAAAGCTTTGGCTTGGTTAGCTAAAGGTGCTCAGCCTACTGACACTGTTCGCTCCTTGTTCAAAAAACAAGGCGTTATGCAAAAATTTGCAGACGCTAAAAAGTAATTAATAGAGAGGCATACTGTGATGATAGAATTAATTTCATTAATTGCGAAATCATTAGTGAAGCAGCCTGATGCCGTTTCTGTTACCATGGTCCAAAAGGGGAATGTGGAAGTTTATGAACTTCATGTAGCCCCAGAGGATATGGGTAAAGTCATCGGAAAGCAAGGTAGAATTGCTAAAGCGATTCGCTCTGTGGTGAAAGCGGCGGCTATTAAAGAGAACAAAAAGATATCTGTTGATATTGTTTAAAAGGGAGTATTCCAATGGAAGAAATGACATTACGTGTCCCTGTAGCAGTAAAAGCAAAAGTAACAGATGACTTGAAAGCGAAAATTGTTTCCGATCTTGAAACTCGTCTTGATATGGTGAATAAAGATTTGGAAGCAATTGAGTTCCAAGCTCAACGTATTTTGGCTGATGTAGCTAAAGTTGATGCTACAAGTCTCACTGCTATTCGTCAACAAATCGACGAAGAAAAAAATAAACGCTTGGCTTTCAAAGAAGAAGTAACAGCTAAATTGAAGGATGCTAAGGAGTTGTCTTTAGGAACTGAAATTCCTCAAGGTACATTAGAGCAAACAGTTACCGTTAAAATCGGGGATAATTTGGATGCCTTGATGGGCGCTGAAATCCTATTAGAAGACGGTAAGATCGTTGCGTTTCGTCAATAATGAAACATAACGATTTCATCACAATAGGTGTTATCATCGCCCCGCACGGCGTGCGGGGTGATCTTCGTATTATGCCTCAAACCGATTTTCCAGAACGGTTTATGCATATGGATGCCTGTTACATCGATGGTAAAGAATACCACGTTGCATCCGCACGATTTCACAAACAATTTGTATTAGCATCCTTTAAGGAAATTCCTGATCGTAATACGGCTGAATTATTCGGTAAGAAAGAAATTCAAGTGCGCCGTGAAGATTTAGTGGAATTGCCAGAAGGTCGCTATTATATCTTTGATATCATTGGCCTTGAGGTACAAGATACTATGGGTAATGTACTTGGCACAGTTACTGATGTATTACAACCAGGTGCTAATGATGTCTATGTGGTCTCCAAAGATGGGGAACCAGATCAATTATTTGCTGCCATTGAAGAGGTCGTTAAAGACATCGATGTGGAAAATAAATTGATGATCGTAGATCCGCCTGAATGGATATAATCCTTTGGGCGGTTTTGTTTTATCTACATATAGGTATATTATCGTAAAAGGTATATAATATAGCTATATATAGATAATACTAATGAGTTAATGTGAGTTAATAAGTACAGGGGACGGTTTATGCGTATTGATATTGTATCTTTATTTCCAGAGTTTTTTGATGCGTTTTTTAATCATTCCATCATAAAACGAGCTATCGAGGCAAAACGTCTATCTGTAGGTGTAACGAATCCTCGAGATTTTAGCCATAATAAGCATGGTCAAGTAGACGACACACCATATGGTGGCGGGGCTGGTATGCTCATGATGGCACCTCCTATTTTTGAGGCTGTAGAATCCGTTATTGCTCAATATGATAACGATATTAATGCAATTTATGCTATGGATAGTGATGATATATGTGATGAGATGAGTCTTATTGGCAATCCTGGTGAAAGTATACGCCGCCGCATTATCTTTATGGGGCCTACAGGACAGCCTTTTACACAGGAGAAAGCTCGTGAATTGGCTAGCTATGATCAAGTGGTCCTTATTTGTGGTCACTATGAAGGTGTAGATTATCGCGTAGAGAAACATCTTGTAGATGAAACGATTTCCATTGGTGATTATGTATTGACCGGTGGTGAGTTGCCAGCTATGGTAGTTACTGATGCAGTAGCTCGTATGATACCTGGTGTCTTAGGTGCGGCCAGTGGGGCACAAGAGGACTCTTTTTATGAGTCTCTTTTGGAGTGCCCGCAATATACAAAGCCTCCAGAATTTAGGGGGTGGGCTGTTCCAGATGTATTGCGCAGTGGTCATCATAAAAATATTGCCGCATGGCGTCAAAGGGAGGCTTTAAAACGAACACGATTATTGCGTCCAGACTTATTAGAACGTCCATTATCAAAAGAAGAAGTTAATCTATTAAAAGAGATTGTTGAAGAAGAGTCTAAAAGATATAAAGGTGAAGGATGAGACTATTCACGAACGAATAGGTTAACTTAAAGCTAATTTCATTAAATCCCGTTTTGGAGCGGAAATAGTGCAAGATAGTGTATTTTTGCCTATTTGAGCGAGGTTATTTATGGAGTTTAATTGTTATGATGTCCTAGAGGTTCAGGGCAGTCGATATGTAATTACTGAAAAAATTAAATATATGGAAATCATTCCAAAAGCGGATCAGGAACAGTCCTATAAAGCTAAGCCGTCTATGCAAAAGTCTCCAGGTGATTATTGGCATGAATATGGTCTTGAGGCTGTAGAGGGAACAGATAAAATATGGGTCACTATTGAATATAGTGATAATGAGTGGTGTACTGTATCTAGAACATCCTATCGCAAACGGGCCCCAAAGGGCTTTACGTTACATCAAATCGGCTTAGAAAAGGTTGTAGCAGTTGATGGTGATAGTGGCGCCTCTGTGGGTGATCGGGCAGGTTATAAGGAATATCAATTGCCTTGTGAAGGCGGAGCTAGCGTATACTTTGAAGAAAATTGGTTCAAAGGCGAGAAAATGTTTGCCGAAGGGGCGCGTGTGCCTTTGATGAACATTCGTCTCTGTAATGATGCAGAAGCTAATGCTATTAGTAAAAAGAAACGTAATCAACGTCTGAAAAAACACCTAGAAAGCGTTGCTAGTGCTATTGGTTGCGGTGCATTATTTTTAATGTGCCTTATTAGTTGGGATGGTGATATTTCTTGGCATGACGTACGTGGTACATTTGGACTTCCATACACCGCAAAAGAACATATGCATGATGCATCCGTATATTATACGAAGACGGATTCAGATACTGAGTATGTATATACTTCTAGTTTAGATCCTGTGAGTACAGCCTTAGATTTAATCGAATCTTTAGACGGAAACATTAGGAATGAAGGTGATGATCTACAAGAGGGTCGTGAAGTCATTGTATTCTATGATGCTAAGTCTGCCTATATTATTTCTAACGTAGATGGGCAAACTCGTGTTAAGGTGTGCGAACCAAGCAAGTTGACAACAGAGGAACTAGATCTCATTAATGGCACTATGCGAAAGTCCCATGTGCTTGATTCCTATGCCTATATGGTACGTCAACGAGATAGTGGGGGACGCGACAAATTCTTTAATACATATAACCATGATGTGGCTAGTCCATCCAATCGTTAACTATGAAAATAAAGAGACAATCTTAGGAGGTTTTATCATGATTTATATTCCTGATGTATTATTGACGATTTTTTATGCTTGTTTTGGGATTTTCCTAATGTTAACAGCCAATACTGTTATCGATTTCTTTGTACCTGGCAAATTTAGTGAAGAAATTAAACGTGGTAACTGTGCTGTAGCCTGGCTGTCAGCAGGTTCATTTATTGGTATTGGTGAGATTTTGCGTGCTGTTATCATGTCTCCTGTAGTGGCTACAGCTGATACTTCATTATTACATGGTGTAGTGGCGAGTATTATATATGCCATTCTTGGTATTGTATTATTCGTAACTGGCTATATGTTTATTAATTTATGGCATCGGAAATATAATTTATCTGAAGAGATTATGCGTGGTAATACAGCAGCGGGTGTCCTCGTCTTTGGCATCTTTGTAGGCCTTGCTCTCGTTGTTAGTGGCGCTGTGCACTAAGGGAGTGTCCTATGTATAAGCCAAGTAAGAAAACTGTATACATAACGGGAGCCTTTGTCGCTGTGGCGGGCATCGTTGGTGTGTCTTCATACTGGAATGACATCGCTTATGCTGTATGTGATAAAATCTATCCCGAAGCAAATGAAGGGGAGGCCCGATTGAAGGATAATCAAGGTAATCGCTATTCTTTATTAAACCATGGAGATGGTAAAGAAACAGCTTTATATGATGACAATCGATCTGTTACCTTTCACCGTGATACTAGTGGAAATTTAGTATGGGATGCGGGACTAGCGGGACTTTTACCAAGTATTGCTGCAGGGTATTATGCATTTCATGGATTTAGTGCTCCTCAAGCTCGAATGGATGCCAAAACTATGACCTATCGCGTGGCGGCACCGTTAAAACCGTATGAGGAACCGTATGTATATACAGCAACAGGTTCGAATGTACATAGTTCTGTGGGGCGAAGAACCTATGTAGACTATGAAAAGCGTAGAAGTAGTAAAGCATCCTCCATAGGTCAAAAATCTGGTTTTGGTAGTGCTGGTGTACGTTCTAGCAGTTCATAATGGAGGGTGATACTATGAAATCGTATATAGATGAACTTGATACGAATATATTGCCTTTTGTAGAGTATGAGGGCTATGCTGATCGATACCCAGCTCTTTCTGCACAGCTTTTTTCAGCTGAGTTTTATGATGAAATACGACATGCATCGCGTATGTTATATCAAATATTTTGCAAAGCTGCTAAGGTTTTTCAGCAGGCTCCTGATGAGTTTGCTCTCAATATGGATATGCCGGAAAATTTGATTCCCTTTTTACATCGTGGAAATCCGTTAGGATTGCCTACGTGGTTATCTCGGTTTGATTTTGTTCTCGATAACAAAGGGCGATTGCGTATGGTAGAAATCAATGCGGATACACCTTGTTTTCTAATTGAAAGCTATTATGCCAATGGAGTAGCCGCTCGCTTTTTTGATAAAGTCAATCCTAATGCAGAAGCTTGTTATGAATTAGATACTTTTTTACGTCGTATCTATCGAGTGACGTTTTGTAAAAAACATAGTGCATCTTATAAAAATCATAAGATGATAACTGATAATGAAACTGAGCCCTTTGTATTTTCTTGTTTTCATGACTATTTAGAAGATTTTGGCACTACACAGTTTCTTAAGAATCGTATGAAATCAGCCTGTCCTGAAGCAGATGTACGATTTTTATCCTTTTATGATATGGTTATCGATGATGAAGGGATTCTATTACCTGACGGTAATCATGCGATGAATCTGTACCGGTTACATCCGATGGAGCTCTTAGTTGATGAAACTACATCTGATGGAGAGCCTTTAGGCGAAATGTTTTTAGAGCTATATAACGAAGGCAAATTTAACTTATTTAATCCGCCAGAAGCGATTATATTACAGAATAAATCATTCATGTCATTAGTGTATGCTTTATACTTAACAAATCAATTTTTTACAGCACCTGAACGTGATATTATTGAGCGTTATTTGACACCATCTTACTTTGAATCCGACTTCTTTGAGCTGGATGATGGTCGTTATATACAAAAAGAAATTTGGGGTCGTGAAGGACGAAATATTCAGGTTGTTCAAAAGTGTGGAGATCAAGCTGAACTATACATGGAAAAATTTGTAGATAACTATGATGATATAGTTTGTCGGGACAGCCAAAAGGTTATGTATCAGGAGTTCATCAAGCAGAAACACTTTACTCGTACCGTAGATAGCGGTACTAAAGAAGGCTGTTTGACATTATCTTGTTTTATGCTTGGAGATCAAGCTTCTGCAGTCGGTTGTCGTTTTTCTCCAGAAGAAATTGCCGGTACTGAAGCTTATTTTGTGCCACTCTTAGTGGAATAATTTTACGTTGTTATTTTAATTTTAGTTTTAGTATCTTAATCTGAAAGATTACTAGTCGTTTATACTGATTATCTTATCAGTTAAGTATCATTTATTTTTTTGGAGATTTTAGGCTTTGGCTAATTTATATATTGGACTTGTTCATTATCCTATTATGAATAAACATAAAGAGGTCATTACGACGGCTATTACAAATTATGATATACATGATATTGCACGAGCATCTATTACCTATGATGTGTCTAAATATTTTGTCATTCATAATATTCCAGCTCAACGTGAGTTGGTAAGTACGATTATGGAACATTGGAAATCTGGATTTGGCTCTACTTACAATCCAGATCGCAAGGATGCTTTCACCGGCGTGGAATTGGTAAACTCAATTGCGGTAGCGGTGCGAACAATTGAAGACATAGAAGGTATAAAACCTATAGTAGCTACAACAGATGCTCGCACCTATGATAATACGATTTCCTATGCACGGATGCGTGAACATCTTGAAAATGAGGGGCGCCCTGTGTTAGTATTATTTGGTACCGGTTATGGTATGACAAAAGAAACGATGGAAAGCTTTGACTATATTTTAGAACCTATATATGGCCATGGTGAATACAATCATTTATCCGTGCGTAGTGCCGTATCAATCATCTTAGATCGGCTGCGGGGCGAAGCATGGTGGAATAAATAGGAGGCGTCTATGTCAGGACATTCTAAATGGGCAAATATTAAACATAAAAAAGGTAAAACCGATGCATTAAAAGCTAAATTGGCTACAAAAATCGGTCGTGAAATTACCGTTGCAGCACGCATGGGTGGTGCAGATCCAACTGGTAATATGCGTTTGAAATTGGCTTTGCAAAAAGCTCGTGAAAATAATATCCCTAAGGATAACATTCAACGTGCTATCGACAAAGGTATCGGTGCTACGGACATGAATGCATATGAAGAAATCGTATACGAAGGTTATGGTCCTGCCGGTGTTGCCGTTACTGTTGAGGTGATGACCGATAATCGTAATCGTGCTGCTGCAGACGTGCGCCATGCATTCTCTAAACAAGGTGGTAACCTTGGTGAAAGCGGCTGTGTAGGCTGGATGTTCAAATCTAAAGGCGTATTTGTTATCGATAAAGAAGGTCATGATGAAGATGAGGTAACTATGCTAGCTCTTGAAGCTGGAGCAGAAGACCTTAAGGCTGAAGATGATGTATTTGAAATTTATACAACACCAGAGGATTTTGATGCGGTAGAAGCAGCGCTTGCTGATGCGGGTATCGAAACTGTAGTAGCTAAAATCACGATGATTCCAGATACAACGATTGAGTTGACTGGTGATGATGCTGTGAAAATGCAGAAAATGCTTGACGTATTGGATGATCTTGATGATGTACAAAACGTATATCATAATGGTATTTTGCCGGACGATGAAGAAGAATAATAATAAAGGGGGCACTCTATGGGGTGCTCCTTTTCTATTGAAATTAAACTCGGATATTTATTAAAGTTAAGAAAATTAATATGTCTCATGTATAATTCATAGGGAAATTCATGAACTTCGATGTGAAATTATGCTATAATAAAATAGATTATGTAATGGAGGTAGGCAGTAGCTTATCTCATTTTTAAACTAAGGGGGTTGGGGTGCGCATTATAGGAATTGACCCAGGCACGGCTATATGCGGATATGGCATTATTGACGTGAAGGGTAGCAAACTAACACCAGTAGCCTATGGGGCTATTACAACTCCTAAGGAATTGACTGATTCACAGCGACTGGAAATTCTATTTAATGATCTTAGTGATTTATTGGAGGAATATAGGCCTGATAAGTTCGGTGTGGAGGAATTATTTTTTAACCGTAATGTAACAACAGCCATTAAGGTAGGGCAAGCACGTGGTGTTATTTTATTGGCTGCTGAACAACAACGGATTCCTATTTATGAATATACACCATTACAAATTAAACAAGCTGTCACAGGTTATGGTAAAGCTGATAAGAATCAGGTCATTTATATGACGATGAATATTTTGGGGATTCGTGAGAAAATTAAGCCTGATGATACGGCAGATGCATTAGCTGTTGCTATCTGTACGGCTCATAGTTCTCACAATGATCGATTAAAGAGGTTGGTATAATGATAGGGTATGTGCGAGGTATCGTAACACATCTTTTTAAAGAATCGTGCTATGTTGATGTACATGGCGTAGGGTATCGCGTATATGTGCCGACCACTACGCGTCAACAGCTGACAGAGGGCCATGAGGCGACGCTATTCACGTATCTTAATGTACGAGAAGATGCAATGCAACTTTATGGCTTTTGGACGGAAGAAGAATATGAGTTGTTTATACTCCTCATTTCTGTTTCTGGTATCGGGCCCAAGGTGGGGCTTGGCATCTTGTCAGGCATGACACCTGAGGCTTTCAAATTAGCGATTATCAATGGACAGGTACAGCAATTAACAAAGTTACCTGGTATTGGTAAGAAGTCTGCGGAGCGACTTGTTTTAGAGTTAAAGGATAAAATCGCTAAGATGACACATATTTCTGCGGAATCACCTGCGACTATTCAGCCTGTTGGTGTTGCTGCAAACGGTGCTGCAGGAGAAGCCATTGAAGCCCTCGTATCCTTAGGATACTTGGAACGGGATGTAGCAGATATTGTAGAGTCTTTAGATGATGGTAAGCGTGATGTATCTGAGTTGATAAAAGTCAGCTTAATTGAGCTTGGGAAAGGACGATAAGGATGAATGAAGAAGTACGCCTTGTCGGCAATGGCGAGCACGAAGAGGATATATGGCAATATAGCCTTCGGCCTAAGCTTTTTAATGAGTATGTAGGTCAAGAAGAGGCTAAAGGTAATCTAAATGTGTATATTCAAGCGGCAAAACAGCGTGGTGAAGCATTGGATCACGTGCTGCTCTATGGGCCTCCAGGTCTTGGCAAGACAACATTAGCAGGGATTATTGCAAATGAATTGGGTGTTAATTTTCGTATAACTTCTGGTCCGGCTATTGAAAAGTCTGGTGACTTAGCTGCAATATTAACAAATTTGGACGACCATGATGTATTATTTATCGATGAAATTCATCGCTTGTCTCGTAGTGTAGAGGAAGTGTTGTACTCTGCTATGGAAGACTATGCTATTGATATTATCATCGGTAAGGGTCCAAGTGCTCGAACTGTGCGCATTGACTTGCCAAAATTTACTTTGGTAGGTGCCACGACTCGAGCGGGTGCTTTGGCGGCACCGTTACGGGACCGATTTGGTATTATTAATCGGTTGGAATATTATAAACAACCAGAGTTAGAGTTTATTGTGTCTCGCGCCGCAGAGATACTTAATATTGGTATTGTGCCAACTGGGGCAAGCGAAATTGCGCGTCGTTCACGAGGAACACCGCGTATCGCAAATCGTCTGCTTAAACGGGTACGCGACTTTGCACAAGTCATTGGTGATGGGGTTATCACTCAAGAAATTGCAGATGAAGCATTACAACGTTTATATGTAGATAAAATGGGACTTGATCGAATTGATCGACGTGTGTTGGAATGTATTATTGAAAAATATGATGGCGGTCCTGTAGGAATTGATACCATTGCGGCGGCCATCAGCGAAGAGAGAGATACCATCGAAGATGTGTATGAACCATATTTGATGCAATTAGGATTTTTAGGACGCACACCGCGTGGGAGGGTTGCTACTAAATTAGCCTATGAGCATTTAGGTATTTCACAGACAGGGAAATAATAATGAAAACAAAACGATTACAATTGATGATAATGGCCACTTTGTTTTTAGGTGTAAACATTGGCGGTGCTTCTATAGCACATGGAGCGACGCTGCAAAATAAAGGTGCAGTGGTAACGAAAAAGCCAACGCCAAAATTAACAGTATCTAATACAACTGTATCGAAAGTAAATACGACGAAGAAATCTAGTTTTCGTCCACTTGCTACTAAACCAGCTGCAAAGCCGGTTACAATAACTAAAACGGTTTCTAAGTCAACAGCTACGAAATCAGCCACTACAGGTAAAGCTACAACGACTATAAAACCTGCGGCTTCTGGTACTTCGAAGCCAATTGCTAAACCTGCAGTTACTGATGAAAAGCCTGTAGTAAAAAAGAGAGCTACTGAAAAAACTGCTACTAAAAAGGTAGTAAAAACAACGGATGCGAATAGCATTCAAGCCAATACAGCAGTTATTACTCGCAACAAAGTGGGCTCCGTAGTGACGCCTGCTACAGAACGCAAAGAAAACATGCCAAATGTACGTGTTCTACTAGGTAGTCGTAGCTCTGATGCTACTGTTACATCTACAGCTAATATGGTTGTGTTGAACAGCGGTAATGGTCAAGTTAGCACAATCAGTGCTAATCGTGGTACATCTATTGGCGTTCGCGGCGGCAAGATTGCTGTAAATGGAAAGACTATTGATAGTGTGGTTACATTGAAGCCTGCGAATAGTGATGCACCATTTTTGTTCGAAGGTAAAGGTTATCGTGGTGGGCTCACATTACGTGCCAACAATGGAACCATGATGATCATCAACTCTGTGCCTCTTGAGGATTACCTGTATGGTGTTGTTCCACAAGAGGTAGTACCGTCTTGGCCGGCTGCTGCATTAGAAGCGCAAGCCGTAGCAGCTCGCACCTATGCTCTTCATACGATGGAACAAAATAAAGGTAAATTTTATGATGTGAGCAATTCCACGGATCATCAAGTATACAGTGGTGTGAGTGGTGAATCTCAAGCTACCACAAATGCTGTAAATAAAACTAAAGGCATAGTTATGCTTTATGATCAACGTCCTATTAATGCCTTGTTCCATTCCGATGGAGGTGGCTATACAGAGGATAGTGTAAATGTTTGGGGCAGTGATGTGCCATACTTAAAAGGGGTAAAAGACTTTAGTACTGGTACATCTACATCGAATTGGACTGTCACTACCTCTCGTCAAGCTCTTGAAAGTAAACTTAATGCGGCAAGTAAAGGGGTAGGTAAATTGAAGAGCATTCAGTTGACCCCGCTTGGTAAGCCTGGGCAACAAACATACGACCGCGGTGTATCAGGTCGTATAAAGAGTGCTACTTTCATAGGTACCTCTGGAAAAACTACTGTAGATGGTGATGCACTACGTAGCATTTTAGGTTTAAAATCTACATTGTTTGATTTCTATGTAAATCACAATCCTGCTAAAGGCACGGGTAAGGCTTATCATAGCTTTACTGGCAAGAATGATACTGTTTATATTAAAGGCCACGGTTGGGGTCATGGCCTTGGTATGTCTCAATGGGGCGCTGCGGAAATGGCAAAGCGCGCTAATCCTGGAGATACAAATTATTACCAAACTATTTTGCGTCACTACTATAGTGGCATTACATTGAAGAAAATGTACTAATAAGGATTACGATGAAAGTTACAGATTTTGATTATGAATTGCCAGAGGAACTGATTGCTCAGCATCCTGTAGAACCTCGTGATACAGCACGGCTTTTAACCTTAGATAAGGTAAGTGGTGAAGTTAAACATAAAGGACATTTTTATGATTTATTAGAAGAGCTTCATGAAGGAGATGTGCTTGTATTTAATAATACAAAGGTTATCCCTGCGAGATTATATGGACATCGTCAAGGTTCTGGTGGCAAGGTGGAGGTACTTCTACTTACACCATGTGGTGAAAATCGATGGGAATGCCTTGTTAAACCGGGGAAAAAATGTCCTATCGGGCAAGTTATAGAGTTTGATGACCGCCTAAGTGGAGTTATTATAGATAAAACAGATTTTGGAGGCCGTATCATTCAGTTCACATGCAACGGTGTGTTTGATGATGTGATTCAAGAAATTGGTGAAATGCCATTACCTCCATACATTCATGAAAAGTTAGAAGATAAAGATCGTTATCAAACGGTATATGCTAAGGAGAAAGGCTCTGCTGCGGCACCAACTGCAGGACTTCACTTTACACCTGACCTCTTAGAAAAGATTAAAGCTAAAGGTGTAGAGCTTGAGTTTGTAACCTTACATGTTGGACTTGGCACTTTTAGACCTGTATCGGCAGAGACTATTGAAGACCACGAAATGCATAGTGAGTTCTTTGTTGTACCTCAAGATACGGCGGATCGAATCAATGCAGCCAAACAAAAAGGGTCTCGTATCATTGCCGTAGGTACTACATCGGTGCGTACTCTTGAGTCTGCTACGAATGATGATGGGGTATTACAAGGTATGAGTGGTTGGACTCAAATTTTTATCTATCCTGGCTATAAATTTAAGATGATTGATGCGTTGGTAACGAATTTTCACTTGCCTCAATCTACATTGTTAATGCTGATTAGTGCACTAGCTGGTCGTGAACACTGTTTGGTGGCCTACGAAGAAGCTGTACGTGAACGTTATCGTTTCTTTAGCTTCGGCGATGCTATGTTTATACGTTAGGAGGGACTATGCCGAGTATTACTTATGAATTACAAAAGACATGTCCTCATACGGGGGCACGAGCAGGTTTATTGCATACGCCACATGGTACCTTCCAAACACCGATGTTTATGCCTGTAGGCACGCAAGCGACAGTTAAAACTATGACACCAGAAGAACTAAAGGCTATGGGTTCTCAAGTTATTTTGAGTAATACCTATCATTTATTTCTTCGCCCAGGGCCGGAGCTTGTAGAAGAGGCTGGGGGCTTACATAAATTTATGAATTGGGATCAAGCGATTCTTACTGATAGTGGTGGATTCCAAGTATTTAGTTTAGGCGATATGCGCAAAATTACTGAGGATGGTGTTACATTTAGATCCCACATTGATGGATCAAAACAGTTTCTATCTCCTGAAGTGGCTACAAAGGTACAAGAGCAATTAGGTTCTGATATTGCGATGGCTTTTGACGAATGTATTCCGTATCCTGCGGATCATGATTATGCGAAACGCTCTACGGCGCGTACAACACGTTGGGCGCATCGTTGCCAAGAGGCTCGTAAAGCTCATGACCGCCAAGGCATGTTTGGTATCGTTCAAGGTGGCATGTACAAAGACTTGCGCAAGCAAAGTGCGGAAGAACTTGTAGCTATGGATTTTGAAGGTTATAGCATCGGCGGTTTATCCGTTGGGGAACCTCATGATTTAATGAATGAAATCTTAGAATATACTACGCCATTATTGCCAACTAACAAGGCTCGTTATTTGATGGGCGTTGGCACCGCAGATTGTCTGATAGAAGGTGTAGCACGTGGAGTTGATATGTTTGATTGTGTATATCCAACTCGTGTAGCTCGAAATGGGATGGCCATGACCTGGAATGGTCGTCTTAATATTCGAAATGCTCAATTTGCTCATGATTGGGGTCCTTTAGAAGAAGGTTGCCAATGTTATACATGTAAAAATTATTCCCGTGCATATATTCGTCACTTATATAAGGCAGAAGAGATTTTGGCATTACGCCTTGTAACATATCATAATCTCTATTTCTTATTAGAGTTTATGCGTCAAATGAGACAAGCTATCTTAGAAGATCGGTTCCCGCAATTTAGAATGCAATTTTGGGATAGTTTTAAAAAATAGTAATTAAGTCTAGTCAAATTTATATTAGGTGGCTATACTAGAAAAGAAATACATATTTATTAACCTAGGAGGATAACATGGGAGATATTCAACAAATCTTGCAAACTAGCTGGCCTATTTTGTTAATGGTAGTGATTTTTTATTTTTTATTGTGGCGTCCACAAAAGAAACAACAAAAAGAGCGTGCTAGCTTGTTAGGTAGCTTAAAAAAAGGCCAAAAAATTGTTACTATTGGTGGTATTTATGGCGAAATTGTTGAACTTGATGATGAAAAAGTCAAGGTACAGGTATCTGAAAAAGTTGAATTAACATTTGCTCGTACAGCAGTTGCTAATGTACTGTCTAAGAAAAACAAGGAAGAAAAATAATGAATACAAAGGAAGCAGTGCGCCAGGCGTGTAAGTCTCAGCGTGCTGCTTTATCCGTTGCTGATTGTAGGTCGTGGACGCCGATGTTGACGAATCAAATCGTTAATAGTCCTGAGTATATATCGGCAAAAAACATTATGGCCTATTTGGCGATGCCTAAAGAGGCTGATTTAGACGATGTGATTCGTCATGCTTTAGAACATGATAAATCTGTATATGTTCCAGTATGTACTGACAAGACGACTATGATTGCAGTTCGTCTTAAGTCTCTAGAATCTATCACTCGGGGTGTGTTAAATATACGTATTCCCGCTGAGCCATACGATATTATTGATCCGTGTGACTTGGATTTGATTTTAGTGCCTGGTGCTGGCTTTGACCGTCAAGGTGGTCGCATGGGAATGGGGAATGGGTATTATGATCGATTTCTCAAGGAACTTTCACCAAGTACATTTATGGGCGTATGTTGGACTATACAATTATGGGAGACACCAATCCCAATGGAAGCATTAGACCAACGAATGAGTAAAATTGTGACAGAGCAAGGCATTATACATTGTGTATAGCAGAAGGGAGCAACTATTTTGAACGGTAAAGCTATTATCAAGTTTTTAGTAGTCATTGCTGCCATCATTGGATTATTTGCGTATTTTATTCAACCATTAGCAGGCTCTTTGAAACAAGGCCTAGACTTGCAAGGTGGTACGCATATCGTATTGGAAGCAGAGGACTCTGCGACTGGTACAGCTGACAATGATGCAGTGGAACGGGCGAAGCAAATCTTAGAACGTCGTATTAATGAAATGGGTTTATCTGAACCATTGGTACAACGTGAAGGTGCTCGTCGTATTATCATTGAATTGCCAGGTGTAAAAGATCCTGACGAAGCGATTAAACGTATCGGTAAAACAGCGGTCTTGGAATTTAAAAACGACCAAGGTCAAACCGTTATGACTGGTGATGACTTAAAAGATGCTAAAGAAGAGTTAGGTCAAAATAAACAACCACTCGTTGCTATTGAATTAAGTGATGAAGGGGCTAAGAAGTTTGCTGATTTAACATCTAAAAATATTGGTCGTCGTATTGCCATTACATTGGATGGTAAAGAATTGACTAATCCTGTAGTACAACAAGCAATTACAGGTGGTAAAGCCACTATTTCTGGTAGTCAAAGTTTAGAAGAAGCTAAAGACTTAGCTATTTTATTACGTTCCGGTGCATTGCCTGTTAAAATTAATGTATTGGAAGTGCGTACAGTAGGTCCTTCTTTGGGGCAAGACTCCAAGGATAAATCTGTTGTAGCCTTCAGTGCTGGTATTGCAATGATCATGATTTTCTTGGTTATCTTATATCGTTTTTCTGGCATCGTAGCTAATATAGCATTACTTGTATATGTTATGCTCTTATTACTCGTGTTGGGCAAGGGCTTTAATGCGACTATGACATTGCCAGGTATTGCTGGTATTATCTTATCCATGGGTGTTGCGGTAGATGCAAATATTCTTATCTTTGAACGTTTTAAGGAAGAGGTATTTTCTGGCAAATCTATGCGTGTTGCTATGGAAGCAGGCTTTAGCCGTGCGTTAGCCACAATTACTGATGCAAACGTATCCGTTATCATTACAGCTGGTATCTTAACTATTTTAGGCTCTGGCCCTGTAAAAGGCTTCGCTATCAGCTTAGGCGTAGGTGTTGTGGTGAGTATGTTCACTGCGATTACTGTGAGTCATTTCTTATTGCGCTTATTAATCGATTGTAACTTTACAAACCATCCATTCTGGTTTGGTGCGAATATTTCTCCGAGCACAAGTGCTGACGCATTTGCACCTAAATCTTTGAAAGGAGGTAAACGCAAATGACATTAGACGTAATTAAACATCATCGTTGGTGGTTTGCTATTTCCTCCACACTCGTTATAATTAGCTTAATTTCCATATTTACTAAAGGGTTTAACTTTGGTATTGATTATACTGGTGGTACGATTGTTGAAGTTGTATTTGATCAACCTGTAGAGGTTAGTCAAGTTCGTGACGTTCTAAAAGGATATAATCTTGAAAATGCACAAATTCAGCTTTCCGGTGATACTACTGGTGATACAGCGGGCGAAGACGTAATGATTCGTACACGTAATCTTGAGTCTAGTGAAAGTGCCGCTGTTGTTGATTCTTTGACTAAATCTATTGGTAGCAATACAGTTAAACGCATTGAAACTGTAGGTGCCGTAATTGGTTCTGAAGTTACAGAACATGCGTTATTGAATCTTGTTATAGCATTTGCAGCATTAGCTCTATATATTTCTTATCGTTTTGAATATAAGGTTGCCATTTCTGCGTTAGTTGCCATTTTCCATGACTTGATTATGGTTCTTGGTGTTTTCTCTTATTTCCAACTAGAAATTGATGCATCCTTCTTAGCTGCCATTCTTACGGTTGTAGGTTACTCCATGAATGAATCTGTAGTTATCTTTGACCGTGTTCGTGAAAATACGCATACACATAAACGTTCTGATACATTTGCAGATTTGGCGAATGCGTCTATTACACAAAGTATTCACCGTAGTTTCTATACATTGGCTACCGTTATGTTTGCTTGTGTATCCCTTTATCTATTCGGTGGGGACACTACAAAGAACTTTGCCCTTTGCATGATCATCGGTTTTGCTAGTGGTGCATACTCCTCTATCTGTGTAGCTACATCCTTGTGGGTTATGTGGAAGAGCCGTAATAAAAATGACGTACGTAATCAATAATAAGTTATAAATTATTATTATTGTGTTAATGATTAAAGTATAAGAACCTCTCTGGATTTATTTTTAGAGAGGTTCTTTTATTTTGCTATCTTTTATTATGTAAAATGGTATAGGTATTTTACAGATAACAGTCATTTTTAACTATATAAAATTTAAAAAGGCTTGTTCTTGAATTCTATAAGATAGAGGCGTAAAATGGCTAGGTGACACGATACAAAAGGAGATACAAATATGGATTCAAATAGATTATGGAGCCCTGCTTTTACTAATTATGGTATTAGTAGTGGTATTTTATATATGACTCAATATGTTCTCGTAGCGGCATTGCCAATTGTAATCACGTCTGAGCTGGCTGGCAGTGATCTTGATGCGGGTTTAGCGATGACATATTTCCAAATTGGTACAATTTTATGTAGGATTTTTGCAGGACGATTAATAGATGGTTTTAATAAGCGTATTGTTCTATTAATATCAACAGCCTTGTTTTTCATTATTATGGGATTATTTAATTTTACTACATCCTTAGAGGCTGTTTTCGTACTACGTGGGTTACATGGTGTTGTGTTTGCCCTTGGAACAACTGTAATGGCTACTCTAGCAGTATTAGTATTACCTCCTAGTCGAAAAGGTGAGGGAGTTAATATGTTTGCTATCTTTTCAAATATAGCAATGGTATTAGGACCTGCTATCGGCCTATATGCTTTATCGTCATACGGTAGTATGGCATTGTACATATTTTTAACGGTTATGACTGGATTGGCTATGGTCTTAAGTAATATTATTCCCCTATCAAAGGAGTTAGCATTACCTAAACAATCAAAATATAAAGGTTGGCATATTTCCCAGTTTATAGAAAATAAAAGTTTACCTTGGGCTTTAATGGGCTTATTTATTGGTTTTACTTATTCTGGTGTTTTAGTTTTTATACCCATAGAACTTAATAGCATGGGGGCAGGAATATGGGGAAGTGCTTTCTTTGCTATTTTTGCGTTGATGATTATTATTAGTCGACCTATAGTAGGAAAAGTATATGCTCGATATGGTTCAAAAATTATTATCTATATAGGATTAGGATTATTTATACTAGGCTTATTTGTATTGGGATTAGCTATAACCCCATTAGCTATTCTATTCACCGCTCCGTTGTTGGGGTTAGGCTATGGTGCAGCACAACCTGCATTTCAAGCGCTGGCTATACAATCAGCTCCTATTGAGCGTGCGGGTGTATCAACAGCAACATATTTTTTAGCATTAGATATAAGTGTTGGCGCTGGATCAGTTATACTTGCAGTATTAGCTAGTGCGTGGGGCTATCAATATTTATATATGTTCACTGCATTGGTTATGGTGATAGCGCTTGCTTTGTATCATATATGGGTAAAAAGATATACTCCTTTAGAACTATAGTTGTTTAAGGTAAAAATTGGGTAAATAAGTATTAAACAAGTTAAAATGGCTTCTAATGAGATATTATGTATAGGATGCAATAAAAATAATGAAAGAAAGATGAAATTTTTAGGATAACAATTTTATATATTGACGTTTGTTATATTTATGCTATACTTATACAAGTCATTAGGACACAGCTCAAATGATAAGTATGAAAAACTTCTTAGAAGTTAAAAAAAGCACTTGACGGAATGAGCTGGACTTGATAGAATAATCAAGTCGCCAGTTGATGAAACACTTCGAAGAAAGGTGTGTAGACTGGTACAGATCTTTGAAAACTAAACAATGATAGGTAATCAATCAAAACGATTGAACATATGCCAGAGTGCGGGTTTTGACATAGTCAAAACCAACCATA
>OKWP01000357.1_pt1 | contig 23391 bp, 28 predicted proteins | sample 1607251 | NCBI WGS metagenome assembly OKWP01 (sample SAMN07501073, study PRJEB24779) | human gut metagenome | isolation source: stool | host: human infant | place: USA: Pittsburgh, PA
TAGAAAGTGTCTAGGTTGGAAAACACCTTATGAAGTCTTCTTTAATAAAGTGTTGCACTTGATTTGACAATTCAAGACACAAAAAATCAGCCGAGAAAGCTACAAATTGATTATGTTTCCGAGTTTTATTTTGGACAGCAATCAATTCAAACAATCGACAAAGAATATTTCGCATTTTTACAGCCTTTTCGTGTGAAAGCAACAGGTAAATTGGAAAAAGGGCCCAATTTCATCCAAATTACTGATAACCGACAAACTTATACTGGTTGGAATTTAGAGCTGAAGCAAGAAAATCAATTTTCAGATTCTGAAGGCCGTATCTTAGATGGTGCAAGTATTTCATTTGAACATGGAAGAGCTGTCACAAATTCAACTTCAGAATTGCCTGATGGGAAAGAGCGTTTTGTGCTCTTTCCCAATGAGTCTGTAAACGTGATGCAGGCCAAAGAAGGTACTGGTGAAGGTTCATTTCAATTTGTTTGGGGGAAAGATGCTGAAGAAGGAGAAAAAAGTATTCACTTATCTGTTCCAGGTCGAACAATCAAATATGACACCAACTATACAACCAATTTTCAGTGGATACTTGTTAGCGCGCCCTGGCAGTAAAGCCTAAAAATATTATTTTTGAATTTGAAAGGAAGTCTCATGAAAAAATATAGTGTACTATCACTTATTTTAGTTACGTTAAGTATTTTCTTCCCGTTAAGAGCTGCTCAAGCTTCTGAGTTTTCGTTTAATGTCGATCCGATTTTGCCGGAGAGCCAACGAAAAGGGCAATTGGGTTACTACGATATTCTTCTTGAACCGGGAGGAACACAAAAACTAGAAGTTGATCTATCAAATGCTACCGATAAAGAAGTAAAAATAAACGTTGGAATGACTAGCGCAAAGACGAATGATAATGGGGTAGTAGAATATTCGCCTAATGATTTACCACTACATGCCTCACAAAAGCATGATCTCGAAAAATTAGTCGACTATAAGAAAGTAGTCACCTTAGCACCTAAATCAAAAGAACGCTATTCCTTTACTGTAAAAATGCCTCAAGAAGAATTTCCTGGGATTATTGCCGGAGGAATTTCATTCCAAGAAGTTGATAGCGATGAAAAAGAGAAAAAGGATTCCGAAGGCATGGCCATCAAAAATAAATTTAATTTTGCAGTGGCTGTATTGATGCGACAATCAGAGGGAATCTCTGGAACAGGAGAATTGACCCTACAAAAGGCCGAAGCCAATCAACGGAATGTCAGGAATGTTATTCGTGGATACTTCAGCAATGATAAGCCGTTTTACATAAACAACTTAGCCATTGATGCGGCAATCTATAAGGAAAAAGACGGAAAAAAAGTTTATTCAGAGAAAACAGAAAATATGCAGATGGCACCAAATTCTGGATTCTGGTACAACATTCCTTTACAGGGAGAAGAACTAGAAGCTGGTGAATACCTTTATAAAGGAACTGCTTACGGAATAAAAGATAAAAATGGGGATTTTACTTTTGGGAAGGACAACGAAGGGAAACCACAGAATTATCAACAGAAATGGGAATTTGAAAAGAAATTCACCATTACTCAAAAAGCTGCACAAACCTACAATAAAAAAGATGTTGATGTCTTAGACGCTGCTCCGAACTATACATGGCTTTATTACCTATTAGGAGCGATTATTTTACTGCTTATCCTCACGATATTGCTATTGATTCGCAGAAAGGATAAGAAAAAAACGGATGAATAGACTAGTTCTCAGAACTATGTTGATAGGAGCATTGCTGGTTGCTATTGCTTTGATGGGAGTAGACAAAATCAAAGAGTGGTTGCTTCTTTATCATCAGAACACAGAGATAACGATCACTTCAAATTTAGCCAATACCCCACAACCAGTAGTCGAAGAGATCCAGCCTTTGCAGCTGTCCAGTTTTTTAGCAGCGAAGGTCCCAAAAACTACTGGCATAGGAACTATTGAGGTACCCGCTGCTGATATTTTTTTACCAGTTTTTTCAGGTCTAAAAAACGAAGAGCTCTTAATCGGTGCGGGTACCATATTTCCTGAACGAGAGCCATCCAAAAATAATTTAGTCATTTTAGGGCACTATGTTGGCAGTCAAAATTTTTTGTTTGGTTCGTTGAATCAGGTGAAAGTAGAGGACTCCGTATTCTTGCATTATCTGGGGAAAAACTATGAGTACAAAATAGTAGAGAAAAAAGTAATTGATGAACGAGATATTCAGGTTATGCAGGAAACGAAGAAACCTGAACTAACACTACTTACTTGCGACAGTACAAATGCAACGAGCAATCGAATTTATGTGAAGGCTTGTTTAGTCAATGCAAAGAATTCTATTAATCAAAGTGATAAAACGATGAACAAGCGATATCTAGGCAAGCCAAAAGCGCCCTCAAATCAATTAATTCTTTCTAGTATTGGGTTGATATTTTTATTGATTCTTTTCTCTTGGTTTATTTGGATGATGACAGGCAGAAAGAAGGATTGAGATGAAAAAATATTACATACCAGTACTATTCAGTTCATTAGTAGCAATGTCTTTTTCAATAGGCAGTATTTCTGAAGCAGTCAGCAATCCAATTTTTAACTCGCAAAAACCGGCCGAAGAGATTGTTCCTGAAAAAGTTAAGAGGGAAGAAAGAAAAGCTAGAAAAAATAAACCTGTAGGCACGATGCTTGAAAAAGCAAAAGAGAGTGATTCAGCCGTGGTTATCCCAAAAAGAAAAGGAATATTAGCTACGAACGACCATTTTTTTGATTATCCAATCAATAAATTTCCTGTTCCTAGTGGTGATGGAAAAGAAAATATAGGGACGCTGAGCCAAATGGCTTATATGTTATCGGGAACTGTACTATTTGGACAAAAAGGACCCTTTTAAGTGGGGATGCAACTGGCTGTTTTATTATTTGGAGGAGCAATTAAGAGTGATTGAACAATTGATTGAAAAGAAAGACCTTAGAAAATACCACCTAATTAAATTATTGGAGATGGATCCATTTTTATCAAAGTCAAAATCTTTCATCAAAGACGAGTTCAAATTGTCAGAATATTTATTGCGAGTAACGATTGATAGACTTCAAGAAGATTGCTGTGAATTTGGGATTACAGAAGAATTCAAAATTACTGAAGACGATAGCATTATTTCTATAGAGGAATTGGGCGGTGTGACATCCAATTTTTTTCTAAAAAAGTACCTTCAAAAATCTATAGGGGTAAAGATGCTCTTACAGATTTTAATGGGCAAATTTGATTCGGCACCTGAATTTGCGAGTACCCATTTCACCAGCAACTCGATTGTCTACAAGTGGTTAGACAAAGTACAAGAATCGCTAAAACCACTAGATTTGGAATTAGTAAAAAAGAAGGGCAGTTACTCGATCGCTGGTAACGAACGCACGGTTCGACTGCTAGGTGTAAATCTTTTGCATCGGACGGATCTTGCCGGGTCACTATTTAGCGAACAAATGCTCATAAGAGCGACCCACATTGTAGACATTATTGAAAGAAACTATAAACCAATGCGCCCTTCACATAAAAATAGAATCATTAATTATGTGCTAATTGCTCTTTCGTCGGATAAAAGTACTAGAAAATTATCTAGAAGAATAAAAGAGAAGCTGATGAAATCAGAAACGTTTAAAGAATTAAAACAGCTTTTACTTGCGAACGGAATAAAAAAACTCTGTCAAGAAAATGAGCTGAATGAGTTCATAGGAATTTTGATATTGAATGAAGCTTTGCCTGAGCAGGCGGCGGAAGAATTAGTAAATGAAGAAATACAAAGTGATCTCATTGAGCTTTTTATAGAAAAGCTATTTCAGTCCTTTCCACAAATTTATACTTCTTCTTTAAAAAAGGAAATCACGAATAGAATGGCCCGAATTCATTTCAACGCGATATTCAGTGGAAAGGTCCTGCTTTTTGAAAATATTTTTGATTTGTCATATTTTCAAGAAAATTATCAAGTTGTTTTTGATTTTTGCCGGAGCTTTATTGCTACTCAAAAGAAAGCAAAGAACCTATTTGTTCAAGTGCATGCAGTCTATTTATACTATCACTATCTATTAATGCTCGTGAATTGTTTGTCACCGGAAATGCTTCAAAGTGCCATCAATATCACGATTGATTTCTCTTTTGGTGAAGAATACAACCTTTTCATAAAAAGAAGCATTAAAAATATTTGCAGCCACTTGAACCTCGATTTTCAACCGACGTTAATGAAAAATACCGATGTGCTGCTAACAGATTCCAATAATTTAGACAATAGTAAATTGAATAGCACGTTAGTTATCTATTGGCTGGAGCCGCCTCGCGCGATTGATTGGTTTAATTTCGTTAACATCCTCATCAAAAAAAGAAGAAGTTTTGATTAATAAAGTAGCTTTGTTAAGTAACTATAGAAGGAGAGAAATAAAGGAATGCAAATTCTAATTTTAACCAAAAACATATTAGCTGAATACGATATTCAACATAGACTTCAAATCTTGAGCCATGAAGTCTATTGTTCTGCTCACTTACTGACGTTGTTAAAAAAAGGAACACGGATAAGCAATTTTGATTTGGTTATATTAAGCAATACGTTATCAGATCAAGAGGCTATGGAAACTTTAGAGAATTTGAAAAAAATGAAGCGCCCGATTTTACGAAAATTTGATACAGAACAAACCCTAGAAGTTGAAGAGTTCTGGATGAATCATGAAGTGGATGGGCTAATTACATCTCATTCGTTGGAAGTGATTAGAGAAGTCATTACCAAGAAATACTTAGCCAATAAGACATTCAATCAAATGAACCAGTTATCTCCATTAAACGAGACAAATCACGTAAAAATAAAACGAACAATTTCAGAATTGAATCTATCAGCAATGGAGCATAAGTTACTTAAATACCTTTATTTTACAGAAGGAAAAATTGCTTCTCGGGATGAGATCTGCGAACATTTGTGGCAAGGCGGAACAACGCAATCTAAGTTATCTTCTTTATCCGTGTTAATAAAGAAAATCCGAAAGAAATTACAGATTAGAAATATTCCAGAAACAATCATTCAAACAATGTGGGGCAAAGGATATCAAGTAACAAGTGAATTCTATGAATTCTTATGTATCCAGTAGCGTGAACTATCAACGAAATAACTAAGCGCTCAGAATGACTATCTGAGCACTTGGTCCTGCTTTTTCCTCATAGAAAATCTAAACAACCTCGTTTTTTCTATTTTTCAATTTATTGGAATATAAATATCCGTCAAACTTTTTTCCTTTGAATTTCTAGGCGGTTCAGTTACATACAATTCAAACGGAACGGCATCGCGAACTTTTCGTTCATCCTTAAACAGCCATTCTTGATACATATACTGCCACGCATCCCCATACTCCTTCGCAGATAGTTCAAAATGTCCAACACCGAATTTTCCTGAAATACTTGATAAACAAATATTGCCGGTTTCCTGAAGGGGCCGATCATTTGGAATCGTCATGGCAACGCTGGTTCGTAGATTTTTCGCATCGGTAATAAATGGATTGTCATCGTAAATGGTTAATACCTTGGTCTCATTTTCAATAATGAGTTCATTCTTTGTCGCAAACTCAAATAGTTCGTTGAACATTTTGCGGCTCTGTTTTCTAAAGGCGGCATAGCTTCCTCTGAAACGAATGTAGATGAAGGTCAAGTCCTCTAAATTTTCTATGGTAATGCTTTTTGGTTCGATCATTTTCATGTCCTCCTTTTCGAATAACTTCATTATTCCATGTTTCTATCAGAAGCTCTTGTCATTTCTTGCTGTTTCCGATAGCTGGAAGGGCTGACGCCAAAATGTTTTTTGAAGGCTCTGCTGAAGGAACTCGCATCGTTATAACCGTAGCTTAAGGCAATGTCGGTTAATGAAATAGAAGAAGCAATACATAGAAAAATAGCCGCACGTTCTAGCTTAAATCTAGTCACAAATTCCTTCAATGTCTCCGATGAATATTTTTTAAACATTCGATGGAAATGAAATTCTGAAAAATGCGCGTTTTTGGCTAGATCACTCAAAGAGATTGGCTCCGCGAGATGCTGTTCGATGTAGTCTTCAGTTTTATTAATTAACCGCAGGTAGTTTTGTTCCGTTGAGTCCACCATGTTTTCTTGCTCCTTTTATGTTGTATATCATTCCGCTAAAATACCTCGAAACTTGTCTAAGTTTGTTTCTTTTAGTTTATTATAGAAGACCGTCTGCCTTTTTACGAATGCTCTAGTTAGTATTGAGGGGAAGTTAAGCATAGGATTTTACTTACTATTAGTAAGATGTTAAGGTAATCTCAAGAAACGAATAACGACACTCGCTGGCGTTGTTCCTTACAGGAGGTTTTAACCATGACAGTGATTATTCCCACATTTCAATTAAGTGCCACCGCACACATGGGCCGCGTGGCATTGAAAGTAGCAAATTTAGAAAAAATGACCCATTTTTACCAAGAAGTGATTGGGCTGCAGGTCTTAGAACAAAGCGCAATTCAAAGTACTTTAGGTGTTGATAATACGGTACTACTAGAATTACATAAGGTGCAAGAGCCGCTGCCTTTGACACCAAAAACCGGTTTATATCATGTAGCTTTTTTATTACCGACTCGAAAAGATTTAGGAAATACGCTGCGTCACTATTTGACGATCGAGGCGCCTTTGATTGGTGCTAGTGATCACGGCTATAGCGAAGCCATTTATTTAAATGATCCCGAAGGTAATGGAATCGAAGTCTACCGTGACAAGCCGCAAAGTGAATGGGATGTTCGTGCCGATGGTGAGATTGTTGGTGTGACTCTCGAGATGGATGCCGAAGCGGTCATCGCCGCGAGCGATGGTGCAGGGGAAGGATTTCCAGCAGGAACGACAGTTGGTCATGTGCATTTAAAAGTAGCTGATTTGATGCAAACAGAAAAATTTTACACAGAAATTTTAGGACTATCCTTGAAGAATAATTTTGGCAATCAAGCCAAATTCTTTGCGACAGGGGATTATCATCACCATATCGGGTCCAACATCTGGTTAGGAAAAAATATTCCTGCCATGTCTGAACAGGATTTAGGCTTGGATTATTTTAGCTTCGTCGTACCCGATCAAGCAGAGCTGGATCGTTTAGAAGAACATTGGAAAAATCAGATCAATTATTCCAAAGACGAAAGCGGCAGTTTGACCGTCGTTGATCCAAACGGCATTACCATGAAGTTTGAAAAATAGAATCAAAAGAGCGATCGACGAAGAGCAGAAAGTCGATTTGAAAAAAACAATAAAGTGGAGTGGTTGCAGAGACATTTGCGACCACTTTTTTATCTAGATTTCGAATTAGGCGTGTGTTTTGATTGCCTTTAACGATATAATTCTTATGAAAAGGTTAGATCATTTCAATAGCTTAAAACGCTGATCTAATCACGATGCTTGTCATTCGAGCTTGTCTTTTTCAGAGTGCTTTGGTATCTTGCTTGTAAGTTGTCTTATCAACAGGTAATTTTGATTTAGGGGGATGAAGTATTGCTAGGCGAAAAATTAAAAAAACAACGACAATCATTGGGATTGACCCAACAGGAGGTGGCAGATCATCTGCACGTCTCACGACAAACAATCTCCAATTGGGAAGTCGGACGGAATTTTCCAGACATTCCGATGATCATTTCAATTAGTGATTACTACCAAATCTCCTTAGACGAACTGTTGAAAGGTGATGAACAATTAATGGATAAAATGAAGAAAGACGCAGAGCTCATCAAACGAACCAAGCGAAGAAAAATTTTTGACGCGGCCTTTGTGGTGATATTGCTGCTGACGGTATTTTTTGCTTTTGTGATGAGCCGGATACCGGAGCTTGCGAACCAAAGGATACTGCCAATGCTAATTGTAGGTATCGTGTTTCTTTTTACGATCCTGCGCTTCTTTCTAATTATTCCCAAAGACGATAAAGTCAGTGGAAAATACGCCCCGATAATCATTCCGAAATCATTTGGTGTCGGCTGGGCGATCAATCCTTATCATCCGTTGGGGTTAGCGCTGTTGATCGGAATACTTATAGCTATTGAGTTAATGATCTTTTTTGGATGAAAAATTAATCAAACTAAACGAGAAATAAGAACCTAAACACTGGATATAATTCGGTGTTTAGGTTCTTATTCTTTTATGTGGTCATTTTCAATGAGGGCTTCGCGTCAATTATTTCGATAATGGACGACCGCGTCTATTTTGGACCGGCTGGGCGTTTTGTTTGGCCTTCACTTTATTTTTAGATTGTTGCTGCGAGTGTTCGAAGGTCTTCTTTTTCTTCTGATGAAGAAAATCCTCCAGCTTCGCCTTAGGCTGTGTCATGAATGCTCCTCCTTTCAGCAAAAATTGCAGTTAGCAGTCAGCAATTAATTTCATAGAAATCAAATCCTTTCGTTATTCTATCTTTAGTATAAAGGAGCGATGCATAGACGGAGGAACGAGTTTTTTTATAAAAAAAGAAAGAGCCTGAATTCGCTCTTTCTTAACACTGTTTTTTTATTGTGCGAATGATACGTTGGATACTTTTGATATCCATGTAATAGCTGCTAGCGAGCTCGCAGGTACTTTTCCCGAGCTGATACTCCTGATAAATCTGTTGATTCCTTTGTTGAAGCATCTCCTTACTAGCAGTCTTGCTGCCCCAAGGCAAGCGATCCTTTGGTTTCTTTGGAATATAAAGGATTGTACCATTAACATATTTTTGGATCTCTTTTACGATCTCCTCTGGTAGAAGTTCGAATGCGTTCTGATAAGCCATCTTTTAGCCTCCTAATAAAATAAAATTTAGGATTCAGCAAAAGCTCTTCAAGCATTCCTGCCAAGCTTTTGCTAGGCTTTAATAATTACTTCCATTGTAATGCTCCTTTCGGGTACTAGGTTTAGTATAGCATATTGGTTTGGGGGAAATATAGTATGAAGAAGACTACCTCAGAAGTAAGAGGATGTTTATCTATTGTAATAGCAACTATTAATTGAAGGAGAAAAATATTGTGTTAGTGGAAACGAACATAAGTTCTTGTTTTTCTTTTCCAACTCATTTAGAATTGATTTATCAAATAAAATAGTGAGGCGAGTATTATGGATGAACAGTTGACAAGTTTAGGATTTACTTTAGCAGAGTTAGTCTCGAGAAATACAGTTGGATATGTTGGGAGTAAAATGAGATTAGCTAAAGAAAAAAAAGATTTGCAAAGTCAGTCTATTGCTTATGAAGAGATTGTTAATGAACTACTTCAAGACAAGAGTGATTTAGCATTACTTGCTAGAAATTATAAAGAAGCTTATGAACAGGTTACGATTAGTGATAAAGATATTGATTATTTGCATAGTACTTTAAGAGGGGCAATCCAAATATTATATACTTTTTCACCACAATCAAATAAAACAGAAGTGGCAATAGATACCTTAATTGAACTGTTAAATAAAGATACTCTAAAAACAATGCAATTGTTAGGATTCAACTACAAAGAAGCTATTGGACAGCCGTTAACTGAAGTATGTTCTCAAGCAATAAGGGAGAAATTGAGTACATCTCGAAACGTTTCGAAAAATAAAAAGAAATAGTTACGGTTAGAATATTACTTAATTCTAGAGTAATAATTCATGAGATATGGCAGCACAGCTAGAAGAAATTAAGCGGTAGGAAAATTAGTCGTCTATTTGAAAAGTGTATACTTTCTTTTTGATATCAAGTATTATTTTATGTAATAAAATAATACTTGAGAAAGGTGTGTACTGAGTGTGAGTTTAGCAAGAATCTACAAAATAAATTCAACAAGTGATGAAGTTGAAAATATTGAGAATATCCCAAGGGATTTAGAAGATTATTCGAAGGATTTAATTGAAGAAAACTATAATAGAAAAAATCGTAGGGAATTTATTTTAAAAAGAGATACAGTAGAAACAAAGAATCTTATTGATAGGTTACAAGCGTTAAATTCGGGGGATTCTAAAAATGTTAGTGATGAATTTGGAGAAATATGCGATATATTTGCTGCAAAATTAATTGATGCGCAGAAAAAAGCATCTGAACGATATGCTATGATAAATTTAAGAGAGGGTAATGTTATTTTTTATCTTGAAGAAAATGGATTCCTTATCTCGAAAATTGATAGAAGTGGGTATCTTAATGGAGTAACATATTTGAGAGAAATTGGGCTTCCAGAAGAAAAGCCGAGCCAGAAAATTGCGTATTTTAACTTTGACAATGAGGATTTAAATATTCTGCTTTCTGATTCTAATAATGAAATTTCGGGATTTTGGTTTGATGATTTTTTAGATTTAAAGCCTCTAAATAGTAGTGAAAAAAATACTAAAAAAGCATTTAGATCAATTGAAAGTTTCATAAATAGATATGTCACTAAAAAATCTAAAGCTGACGGTGTAGAGTTAAGAAATAATTTAATAGGCTATGTTAGAACTAATAATAATTTTGCAATTACTGAAGCAAAAGATTACGTTTTTGGAAGTTATCAACCGCATAGTGCAGACATTGATATGACTACAGTAATTAATAACTTTGACCGATTATATACAAACAATAAAAAACTTACATTCGATACTCAATTTGAGATAGAATCAAGAGCTATCAACTCTAGAATAAAGCAAGTTTTTAAAGTCAAAGAAAATGTTGAATTAAAAACAAATGGATATGTTGAAGACCTACGAAATGATATTATTAGTATTCGAGATAAAGAAGGTAGATTTCATTTGCAGATATTAGATATCTCATCTGAGGCATACGAAAACTTTAAGAGGTAAGTTATGGATAAGTTTTTCAATTTATTTAAAGAGAACGAAAATTCAAAAGAAAATTTTGGATTATTTGAAATATCAAAACGATTTTCTTATATCAATTTTAGCAAAATAGAAGAAATCAAAAGTATTCTTGCGCAGAATGTCCCTTCTAGAGATAATTATGCATGCTATATTATTGAAGAAGAGTTCCCCGATAATGAATTGAATATCGAAGAAATAGAAACAGAGGATGACTTAGAAGAGTTTTCAGAGAATGTCATCATTAAATTGAGTATTTCAAAAAACGTATCAAATAATGTATTATCGATTTACAGTTTGAAAAAATTTGAAAATTTTTTTGCTAATTTGAATATCTTCAATTTATTGGAATTAATTGATTTCTATGTTTTTAAACAAGATGTAAATTTATTTGAAATACTGGATCATCCTAATGTAGTGATTTTTTCTAGTTCTAGTTTCACTATTTCTGGAAAAAATATTAAAACTAAACTTTTTCCAATAGAAAGAAAAGAAATTCTGAAAACCTATTCTTACGTAGGTAAAGTAATAGGTTTTGGTAATCTTAATTTTATACCAGAAGATTTTGAGAATTATTCTAGAGGGAAAAGGAACAGTAAAATAAATAATCGAATTGAAATCTTAAAACGGTTATACTCTGTTATTTTTTTAGTCAATAAAGTTGAAAATATCGATAACGATTCATTTGAAGTTGAAATTTTATCAAAGGAAAAGGTTAGCTTTGTAATTCAATATCAAAATTTATTAGACTTAAATTATTCTAAGTCGTTTGATATTTATAAGTGGGTTTACTCTGATAAAACAATCGATAAAGTACAAATCGTAAGATATTTTATGTATTTAGATTCGAGAGATCGCTTAGCATTAGACCAGGATGTTTTTGATGCTAGTATTTTCTCGTTTAATCAGTTTATAAATGAGAATTTGGATGCCTTTATTAGGGTTCAAGACAAAGCATTAATAGCTATTCAAGAAAATCAGAAAAAATTTAAAGATTTAAGAAATCATATAGTTTCGACATTCAAAACAAATTCGTTTACTATGTTGGCTTTTTTTATTTCTAATTATTTAGTAAAACTTATAAATAATCCCGGTGAAGATGTCACAAAAATCATAGATAAAGCTGGTTTGCTAATTTGTACGGTATTTGTAATTTATATGATATTAACGGTTTTTCAGACAATAGCAGAGTCAAAGAGAATGAGGAAAGATTATGTTAGTTTGCGAGTATTGCTTTCAAAAAGCCTTGTGAAAAAATATGTTTTGGTGAACCTTCCGGATTCTTTTATTGATGAAGAAATATCTTATTTAAGAAAGTATTCCATTGTTGTATTTGTTTTTTGGATTTTAGAGATACTACTTATGTTGTTCTTTATACTTAGTTAATTAATAAGTTGCATAATCATTGGGTCTATTTTATGATCTTAACTAAATGATTGTAGATGCGCTATCAGTAGTTCCTCAAATTAATATTTATTTTCTTTCTGTATACAAAAAAACTGTTAAGAAGATTTCTTAGCATTTTTTTGTAGGAAATTATTTGTGTATTTGTCTGTCGCAAAACAATTTTTAATAATATGACAATTGTATAATAAAATCAATTTACAGAAAGCATCGAAAGGTTCTAATTTTTCTATAGTTTAGTTTATGGTGTAATTAAGTGAAGCATTGTCATCTGAGAAAAAAGTTCTGATAATATCTGTGCAACATTAGTGGTGCAATTGTCTCTTGTTAAAACAAGAAATAATTGCACTGATTTTTATATCCGTTGTTGAGAAAGAATTGATCTCTGAATATCGCGATTCCCTTCTTTTTGAACTGTTAAGTAATCCTTAACAGTTGAATTTTCATCTAACTCTTTGTCGGTAAAAATATTTTTGATGTGTAAACTGATACTATTTTTCGTTGTTTGAAAAAGCTCAGCAATCTCTAGCTGTGACAGCCAAACTGTTCCGTCTGTAAGATGAAGCTCATTTTTTGTTAAACCATCTTCTGTATTGTATAAAATCACATCGTTAGACATCGTTTCACCCCAATTTTTTTCTGGTTGATCATAACGGTAGTATAAAAAATCCCTACCAAAAAATGGTAGGGATTTATTACATTTTAATGGAAATCAAGCATTTTAGAAGTAGAAAAACGTTGATTTATCGACATTCCCCACCATATTATATTAGTAGCTGCTTATTCCCATTCGACTGTTGCTGGCGGCTTAGACGTAATATCATACACAATCCGATTGACATGAGCCACTTCATTCACGATTCGAACGGAAATCTTTTGCAAGACATCCCATGGGATACGTGCGAAGTCTGCGGTCATACCATCGATTGAGGTAACAGCACGGATACCGACTGTGTAGTCGTAAGTACGGCCGTCGCCCATAACACCGACTGAACGGATGCCTGGTAGGACAGTGAAGTATTGCCAGATGTCGCGGTCAAGGCCGGCGTTGGCGATTTCTTCCCGGAGGATCGCGTCTGATTCACGGACGATTTCTAGTTTTTCTTCAGTGATTTCACCAAGGACACGGATACCTAGACCTGGCCCTGGGAATGGTTGGCGCCAAACGATTGAGTCAGGCATGCCAAGCTGTGTTCCTAATTCCCGTACTTCGTCTTTGAATAAGGTATTTAATGGTTCGATCAATTCGAACTGCATATCTTCTGGTAATCCACCGACGTTGTGGTGAGATTTGATTGTTTGAGCTGTTTCGGTACCTGATTCGATCACATCCGTATAAAGCGTGCCTTGGGCTAAGAAGGAGATGCCTTCTTGACCGGCAAGTTTAGTTGCTTCGTCGTCGAATAGGTAAACGAATTCGTTTCCGATGATTTTGCGTTTTTTCTCTGGATCAGAAATACCAGCTAATTTATCTAGGAAACGATCTTTAGCATCAACTTTGATGATGTTCAAGCCGAATTTTCCGCCAAGTGCTTCCATGACTTGTTCGCCTTCGTTTTTACGTAATAGACCGTGGTCTACGAAGATTGATGTTAATTGGTCACCGATAGCTTTTTGTAAAAGCACTCCTACGACAGATGAGTCCACACCACCTGATAGGCCAAGTAGGACTTTTTTGTCGCCGACTTGTTTGCGGATTTTTGCGACCTGCATGTCGATGAAGTTATCCATCGTCCAATCGCCTTTACATTGGCAAACATCTAGGGCAAAGTGACGTAATAGTTCATTGCCGTATTCTGAATGACGTACTTCTGCGTGGAATTGGATGCCGAAGAAGTTACGGTTTGTATCTTGGATCGCTGCGATTGGGCAGTCTTTGCTGGTGCCGATTTTTTCAAAGCCTTCTGGTACTTGAGTTACTAAGTCGCCGTGGCTCATCCAAACGGTTTGTTCTTTTGGTGTATCAGCGAATAGGACGGCATTATCAGAAACAATTTCTAACGTTGCTTGTCCGTATTCACGGTTTTTAGCGGGTTCAACTTTTCCGCCTAGGTTATATGTGATCAGCTGCATGCCGTAACAGATTCCTAAAATTGGAATCCCTAATTCAAAGATTTTTGGATCAATGGAGAAGGCTCCTTCGTCATAAACACTATTTGGGCCACCTGATAAGATGATCCCTTTTGGATTCATGGCTTTGACTTCTTCAGCAGTGATGCGGTGGCTCAAAAGCTCTGAGAAAACACCGAATTCACGGATACGACGAGTGATTAATTGGTTGTACTGACTACCGTAGTCGAGTACGATGATTTTTTCTACGTTTGTCATTTCGGCAGAAACGTTTGTCACAATTATTACCCCTTTTCAAGTTTTATTATAAAAGAAAGCAAGCTTTCTTTATAAGCTAGTATTTACGCAAATAGATTTCATCAATAATATGATGCTTTGCCTTGTGCAAGATAATATCAGCTCGACCTCTTGTTGGCAAGATATACTCTTCCAAATTCTTCAAGTTGACATTTTTCCAGACATCCTCCGCCATGGCAAGCGCTTCTTTGCGATCACCGATTGCGTAGTCATAATAGTAGTTATCCGGATCTTTAAAGGCGGTGTCCAGCAAGGATTCGAACCGTTCGATATACCAACGCTCGACCATTTTCGGATCAGCATCGACGTAGATCGACAGGTCGAAAAAGTCACTGACATAGATTTGCTGATTGGCTGGCAGTTGTAGGGTGTTGATTCCTTCGACGATTAAAATATCCGGCGAATCAATCAGCTCGTATTCTCCATCCACGATATCGTAGACATCATGGGAATATTTTGGGATGGGAATATTTTCTTTGCCTGATTTTACTTCATTCAAGACATCAATTAGGTTCTCCATATCATAGCTTTCGGGAAAGCCTTTGCGATCCATAATCCCGCGTTCTTCTAAGACAGCGTTTGGATATAAAAAGCCGTCAGTGGTAATTAATTGGACCGTTTGATGTTTGAAAAGGCGGTCTAATAAGGTCTGTAATAAACGAGCGGTGGTACTTTTTCCGACGGCAACACTTCCAGCGATTCCGATGATAAACGGCGGCATCTTCACATAACGATGCAGAAACAACCCTTTGCTTAACGTGAGCGACTCAAAATCCTTCATATAAAGATGGATCAGGTGACATAAGGGTACATAAACATCGGCCACATCCTTCATCGAGATTTGGTCATTCAAGCTTTTGATATTGTCAAGCTCTGCTTGCGTCAACGGTGTGTTTCCCGGTGTGTAGAAATCTTGCCACTGGTCGCGGGCGATCCGGAAATAGTTCCCTCTTTCGTTCATAAGAACCTCCTTATTCATATTAAAGTAATCATTTTTCAAAAGGCGAAAAATGAATCCTATTTTCATGCCGTATACCATTCAACTACTAATCAAAACAAGGCTAACTCCTATTTAGGAAATTATTTTCCAAAACCTCGAAAATAATTCTGATAGTCGTTGCGCATACGATTAGTGGAACTCGTAAACTGGCATCCTTATTCATATTAAAGTAATCATTTTTCAAAAAGCGAAAAATGAGTTCAATATCATGCGCATTCCAGTCAATTTCAAGTAAAAAGCTGAACTGGCAACTGCGCTTATTCTACCATAAAAACAGTCTTAGAAAGTGTTCTATTTCCAAGAAATCCGAATAATTTCCTAACACAAAACGTTATAAGCCATTTTAGCCGAAAAAAAGTGTAAAAAGCTATCGTAATGATAGGAGTTTCATTGTTTTTTTAGTTGCGAAGGAAAAAACTAGGGAGATGTTAAGAAAAGCCAAGAAACAACCTGAAAAAGTGTATGATAGAAGCAGGAGATTTAGGAAAGTAGGTGGTGAAATGAAGAAACTGGAAGAAATGACGCTGGGGGAATTGTGGGAATTATTTCCAATTATCTTGAAGGATCATAACGTGGATTATGAGAAATGGTACGAGGAAGAAAAGCAGCAGTTAACGGAGTTGTTCGCTTATTTTCCGATTCAACGAATCAATCATATCGGCAGTACTTCAGTCGAAGGCTTGATTGCTAAGCCGATTGTAGATATATTGTTGGAATTTCCTGATGGGTATGATGTGGAAGAAGCTTCAGCGAGGCTGAAAAATGCCGGCTGGATCTTGATGATTGAAAATAAGGAGAAACAAACATTAGATTTGAATAAGGGCTACACATTTGAAGGCTTTGCGGAAAAGGTTTATCATCTGCATGTTCGTGCTATAGGAGATTGGGATGAGCTTTACTTTCGGGATTATCTACGAAAGTATCCAGAAGTTGCGCGGCAATATGAAGAATTAAAGCTTACGTTAAAGGAAAAGTTTGAGCACAATCGTGATGCCTATACGGATGCGAAATCGGATTTTGTGCAGAAATATAGTAAAAAGGCGCGACAGGAATTCGGCCCGCGCTATTTGCCTAAATAATTTCCGCATTTCGTGCTATGATAAGGAAGAAAATTGTTAGAAGGAGTGTGTATGATGAAAAAAATCGTTTTATTCGGAGACAGTTTATTAGCTGGTGTCATGAATGGTGAAACCAGTGATATTTTAGATAAGTATATTCTTGATGAACTGATGGAGATGGGCTTTCCCGGCTACTCATTAGTCAAGTTAGGCAAGCGCGGCGAGACTTCTTCTGATGGTTTGGCTCGGGTGAGTGAAGCCGTGGATGCAGAAGGTGATTTTGTGGTCATTTCTTTTGGAACCAATGACTCGTTGAAGCAGGCAAATTCACTTGACACCTTTGGCGAAAATATTAGAGAGATCATCGAATCCTTTGATGCGTCAAAAGTGATTCTATTGACGACAGGCTATATCAATACAGACATTTATCCAAAGGGTGACAATGAACGTCAACAGCTCTTCGCCCAAAAAGCGAAAATGATAGCGGCAGAATCGGGCGTTAACGTGATTGATCTATACCATCACATGACGGTGTATCCAAAACCAAATGAGTTCGTACAAACATTCGACGGCATCCATCCGTCAGACGAGGGCTATCATTTCTTAGGGGCCTTGATTGCACGGGATATCAAAGAAATTTTATTAGCAGAAGGGTAAGAACATGGCAAATCATTATTATTCGGAAAATCCTGAGACGGCGCACGATCTGCATCAATGGTCGTTTGAACTGGCGGGAAAGAATTTTCAATTTGTGACGGATAGCGGAGTCTTTTCTAGGGACACCGTTGATTATGGCTCACGTGTATTAATCGAGCATTTCGATGCGGAGGAGTTACCGGAAGGAACATTGCTGGATGTTGGCTGCGGCTATGGTCCAATCGGTATGGCATTGGCCTATCAGACTGGGCGTCCAGTCGAAATGATCGACGTGAATAATCGTGCGGTGGAACTGGCGCAAGGAAATGCCAAACGCAACGGCATCGAAGCAGATATTCATCAATCGAACATCTATGAAACCTTGCATCAAAAAGAATATGCGGCAATCGTCAGCAATCCGCCGATTCGTGCAGGAAAAAAAGTCATTCATCAGATATTAAGCGATGCAGAACCGTTGTTAAAAGATGGCGGTACACTGACCATCGTGATCCAAAAGAAACAAGGTGCGCCCAGCGCAAAAAGTAAAATGGAAGAAGTTTTCGGCAACGCTGAAATAGTGGCGAAGGACAAAGGCTACTACATTATTCGCAGTCTGAAGGAATAAATTGATCCCGTTCATTCGATATCTTGATGGACGGGTTCTTTGTCTTTAGGGAAAAGGCTTGCATGTGTGGTTGAAGAAAGGGTACAATCACATTGACTCATGTTTTTCACAAATGTGATAAGGAGGTAGGTCTATGCAAAAAGAAGAAGATAAATTATTGGTTCGCATTGCTGAAATGTATTACCAAGAAGATAAAAATCAAAGTCAAATCGCGAAAGAGCTGAATATACATCGCAGTACGATCAGTCGTTTGCTGAAGCGTTCTCGTAACGAAGGAATCGTGAATATTTCCATCAACTATGATAAAGCGGGAACCTACAGTATCGAAAAGGAATTGCAGGAAAAATTCGATCTGGAAAAGGCAATTATAGTGCAAGCGGGAACAGATTTAAGCCGTACGCAAAAGGATAAAATGTTAGCACAAGGGGTCGGTGAATACCTAACAGAGATTATTAAGGATGATATGATCTTTGGCTTTTCTTGGGGCGAAACCATGTCCGCAATACCAGAAGGGCTGACAAATTATGCGGTAGATAATATTCTCTGTGTCCCAATGATCGGCGGACCGTCTGGGCGTTTAATCAGTGATTATCACGTCAATACAATTACCTATGAAGCATCAAAAAAACTAAATGGTCGAGCATTATTGATCGACTCACCAGCTTTTCCCGAAACGGTCGCGTTGAAAAAAGCCTTGATGGAAAATGATTTTAATCAAGAATTGATCGATTATTGGCGCAAGATTGATATTGCCATTTTAGGAATCGGTTCGCCGACATTGAAGGCGAGTGAAAGCTGGAAACAGTTCTATGGCGAAGATGTGCTGGCTTATTTAGAAGGAAAAAAAGTGGTGGGAGATGTGGTGTCACGCTTTTACAATATTGAAGGCGAACACATTGAGAATAGTTTAGATGATCGTCTGATTGGAATCGATATCGCTGACTTGAAGCGAACACCGTATCGAATCGGTGTAGCAGAAGCAGTCGACAAAGCCGACGCGATTGCCAGCGCATTAAAGGGTCAGTATATTAATGTATTAGTCACGACGGAAGAAACTGCGCGAGAAGTATTGAAAAGATAGGGGAGTCCTATCTTTTTCTATTTTAAGGAGGAGCTATGCAGGTTATTCGTTTGCTTCAAACAATCTTGATATTATTGAGTCGCAAGCAAGTTACCGCAAAGGAATTAGCGGAGCGATTCCAAGTGTCGGTCCGGACGGTTTATCGTGATGTCGATGCGCTGAGTTTGGCAGGAGTTCCAGTCTATGCCAATAAAGGGCGAAATGGCGGAATTTTTTTGGATGATGCCTATCATGTCAGTAATGCTTTGATTGATAAGGCAGAGCAGGATGATCTGTTTCTTGCTTTACATTTATTGCAATCTGTAGGCTTAGCTGATACGGAGGAGCTGCTGAAAAAAATGGGCACGGTCTATGATTGGAGCGAATGGCTGGAGGTCGATTTGAGTCAGACCGAGATCACCAGCCAAACCTTTGAAAAAATCAAAGAGGCGTTATTCAATCATTGTGAGATCAACTGTGTTTACCACACTGAATATGGCCAAACCCGGCTCTTGTCTTTAGCACCAAAACGTGTACTGTACAAGTATCAAACGTGGTATTTGCTGGCTTGGGAATCAAGTAAGCTAGATTGGGGCTTATTTCCACTCAAACAAATTCGAAACGTTGTTTTAAAAGAGCCAATAGACTATCCGTTTCCAGAGGAAGAATTGGTGTTTCCACAGTTGTCTGTTCGGCTACGATTCAGCAAGCGGATCGCTTATAAAAAGTATGCCGAGTTCGCGGATTTTGCTTGGACGGACAATCCTGACAGTAGCTTTGATGCGACTTTGTTCTTTGTAGAATTTGATGATCTCTATCGTTTTTTAATTCCGCTAGGGAAAAATGTTGAAATTCTTGGCCCGGATTGGATTCGCGAGAAGGTTTTAAATTACGTTGGGGCATTTTATAAAAATCATTTTTAATATGACATGTTCTGGCACTTTTATTCGATACACTTATAGAAAAAGGAGGAGATATCAATGAAGTTTGAACAAATCGTGAAACCAGATCAATGGATTCTTTCTCAAACCTTTACGGTGAAGGTCGAAGAAATTCCTCAAGTCATTGGACCAACCTTTATGAAGCTAGGCGGGTTTATTCAAGAGCAAGGAATCCAAATATTAAGTACGCCATTTGTTTCTTATAAAAATATGGATGAAAATGGCGGACTGGATGAATCAGCCATCGAGATGGAGGTTGGTTTTCCCGTGGCAGAGGAAGTCAAAAATGCTGTGGAGATCGAAAGCGACAGTTATTTCCTTCCGTCCTATAAGGCGTTATCTGCACTTTATGTCGGGCGTTATGATGATATGACTGAGCCCTATTTCGCCATGATGGATGAGATTAAAAAAATTGGCGGGAAATTCAGCGGGATTTCTTATGAGTATTATTTGAGCGACGAGGAGATACCTGAGGAACAGCAGGAAACGATTATGGAATTGGTTTACGAATAGTATCTATTTAGACGAGTTGGAGAAACTCGTCTTTTTTTATGCTATCTTGCACTTTTGTGATTTCGTTTTAAAAAAATTGCAAAAAGTTATTGACAACGTTTTCTAGTGCGGTTACTATAAAAGTGCAACAAATGTTAAAAGTAAATCACAAATGTTAAAGGGGTATTTGCTATGGATTGGTTAGGTGTACAAGGAAAGACGGTCATTGTTACTGGAGGTTCATCAGGGATTGGTGCAGCTATCGTTGAAGAGTTATGTGATTTAAAGATCAATGTGGTGAATGCGGATTTACGCGAAGGGACATTTACTCACGAAAATTTATTTTTTAGTCAAACAGATGTTACTTCTCCAGAATCGGTGGAACAGACGGTAGCGACAACAGTGAAAAAATTTCAAACAATTGATGCAGTTGTCAATAATGCGGGTATCAATATCCCAGCCTTGTTAGTTGACGAGAAGATGTCCGAGGAAGGGAAATTCCAAATTAATGAACAGATATTTAATAAGATGATCGCGATTAATCAAAAGGGTGTCTACTTAATGGGCCAAGCAGTTGGTCGTGTAATGGTCAAGCAAGGCTATGGGGTCATCATTAATATGTCATCAGAATGTGGCTTAGAAGGTTCGGAGGGACAAAGTGTTTACGCGGCAACAAAGGCAGCGGTGAACAGCTTTACTCGCTCATGGGCAAAGGAGTTAGGAAAAAAAGGTGTCCGTGTTGTTGGAATTGCTCCTGGGATTATGGAAGAAACCGGCTTACGTACGATCGAGTACGAAACAGCGTTAGCCTATACGCGGGGAATAACAGTCGAGCAATTACGTGCTGGGTACACGAATACTAAGACAATTCCATTAGGTCGTGACGGTAAATTAAGAGAAGTAGCAGACTTAGTTGTCTACTTCATTTCTAACCGGTCAAGCTACATAGATGGTGTGACTGTTAACGTCGCTGGCGGAAAAACACGAGGGTAATTTTTGATTCTGCTGATCGTGAGAAATAAGCGGTCGGCAGAATTGTAAAATAAAAAAGAACTGGGAGGAGCTTATGAACAAGGTAATTTTGGTTGCGCATGGGAAGTTGGCACACGAAATGAAAAAATCAGCAGAAATGATTTTTGGTACGCTACCGGATTTTGAATCGATCGAATTTTTGAAAGAAGAAGGATTAGACACGATCCAAGAAAAAGTTGCTGGGGCAATGAAGGAAGATGCATCATATCTGATTTTGACAGATCTATTTTGTGGGACGCCTTATAATGCCAGCTGTGCAGTTGCAATGAAGAATCCTGAACGCGAGATTGACGTGATATCAGGAATGTCGCTGCCGATTGTCTTAGAGGCAGCAAGTATGCTAGGCAGCAGTTTAACAGAGATTGTGAATCATGTTACAAAAATATCCTGCGACACAGTGAAAGCGTTTAAACAACAGGTGATTGAAGAAGAGGAGGATTTATAAGATGCAAATCAAATTATCGCGGATCGATGATCGCTTGATTCATGGACAAGTGGCAACAGTATGGGCAAAGGAAGCTGGTGCAAAGCGGATCATCGTTGTTAGTAAAGAAGTGGCTAATGATGAGATTCGTAAAACATTGGTCAAACAAGCAGCCCCGCCAGGAATCAAAGTGAATATCGTGACTCCGGAGAAAGCAGTGAAGGTCTATAATAACCCAAAATATGCAGATGAATCAGTGTTCTATCTATTCACGAATCCAATGGAAGTATTGGAATTAGTCGAAATGCAGGTGCCAATCACATCCATCAATATCGGCGGGATGCAATTCAAAACAGGACGGACACAAATCACCAAAGCTGTTTCAGTTGATCAAACAGAAGCGGATGCATTTCGCAAGCTTGAAGCAGCAGGTGTGGAGTTAGATTTGAGAGTCGTTGCGACCGATCCGAAGGGTAATTTTGAAGAGAAGCTAAAAGAAGCTAAAAGAAGCAGGGTTCTAAAAGGAGTCAGGATACTAGTTCCACTTTTTTCAGGTAAAAATTGTAAGCAAGATAAAATTCTATTGAGTACTGAAAAATCTGGTGGAGTGGTATACGTATTGAACATCAAACTCATTTTGAGAAAAATGATTACCTTAATATGAAATAGGAGGACACAATAATGGAATTATCAGCGTTGCAGATTGTACTTATTTTTCTTTTTTCTTGTATTTGCGGGATGGGCAGTGTGTTAGATGAATTTCAGACGCATCGACCGTTGATTGCGTGTACGATGGTTGGTCTGATTTTAGGCGATGTGCAGACGGGAATTATTCTAGGAGGAACATTAGAATTGATTGCTCTAGGCTGGATGAATATTGGGGCGGCGCAGTCACCGGATTCAGCTCTGGCGAGTGTGATTTTTACTATATTAGTCGTTGTTGGTCAGCAGGATATTCAATCCGGAATTGCGATTGCGTTGCCAGTGGCAGCGGCGGGGCAAGTATTGACGGTTATCGCACGGACAATCACGGTAGCTTTTCAACACGCAGCGGATCGTGAAGCGGAAAAAGCAAATTTCAATAAGATTATCTTCCTTCATTTCAGTGCCTTATTCATTCAAGCTTTACGAGTAGCAATCCCAGCTACGATTGTGGCGGCTTTTGTTAACGCTGAGATGGTGACAAATATGTTGAACATGATACCAGATGTAATCACAGGAGGTTTAGCAGTTGCCGGTGGGTTCATCGTAGTTGTCGGATATGCGATGGTCTTGAATATGATGAGCGTGGCATATTTGATGCCTTTCTTCTATCTTGGATTTGTCATGGGCGGTTATTTAGAGTTTAGTTTGTTGGCGTTTGGAATTATCGGGCTAATTACTGCATTGATTTACGTGCAGTTAAATCCGAACTTTAAGAAAAACGAGGTCCAAGGAAATCAGGTCGCAGCAGTTGTCGCCGGCGAGTTAGCCGATGATGAGCTGGAAGATTAAGCCTGCAAATAAAAAGTCAAGCAAAAAATTGGAAAAAGAGCTATCTGGATTGAAGGCATGACAAATAGAACCACC
>OKWP01000366.1_pt1 | contig 22855 bp, 23 predicted proteins | sample 1607251 | NCBI WGS metagenome assembly OKWP01 (sample SAMN07501073, study PRJEB24779) | human gut metagenome | isolation source: stool | host: human infant | place: USA: Pittsburgh, PA
AGTTCAGTGCGCTTCAAAAATTAACTACCTTTAAAAATCTTTTGAAAAATTATCTTGACTTATTACCACTAGACTTTATTAGTGTATTCTATATTAACAATCATCTATAGTTTTTATTAAAATGTCAAATATTTCGCTACAAAATAATACACTATATTTTTTGAAAATGAAAGTTTTTGGGATTTTCTCCCAATTAACCTTAAATATACTTAAGCTTTTTTACCTTTTTCTTTGGTATTATGTTTTTCCGTGTCGTGTTTCTTCTATTATAGTAGAAGATAACTTCGGTTCTTTTTCAAAACAAAAAAGAAAATTTATTTTTTACCAAAGCGTCTATTCGGGGAACTATTTTTCCATTTGCCAAGAAAGAGCCAAATTTTTATTGGATTTTGCCAGTCACTAAAAATCCAACTCGGTTAGTTTACTACTTCAATGTCTCATGAATAATAAAAAATCTTACCTCAAAACGAGATAAGATTTTAACTTACGCTCTTTGACCATTAACTCTTCCAAAGTGATTTTGAAAAAAGTAAAAGAATCGGGAAAATTTCCAGTCTGCCTGCCAGCATCGCAAAGGAAAGCGTCCACTTAGAAAAATCTGATAAAAAGCCAAAGTTTCCCGTTGGACCTACTGCCTTAAATCCAGGACCAACATTATTGATACAGGTTGCAACAGCAGAAAAGGTTGTTTGAAAATCAAGATTTTCCAAAGACAAAATAAGCAATGACGCTGCAAACACCAATAGATAGAGAACTAAATAAGAATAAACATTACTAATCGTTTTAGGCGCGATCGCCTCTCCTTCAAAATTCAAAGTCGTTACACTACGAGAATGGATCATTTTTTTCAACTCTTGGATAGCCTGTTTTGATAGCATAATGATCCGAGAAACCTTGATTCCACCACCGGTTGAGCCCGCACAAGCACCAATAAACATTAATAACAGCAAGATCGTTTGAGAAAACATTGGCCACTTGTCATAATTGGTTGTGATAAAGCCTGTTGTGGTGATGATTGAAGCCACTTGAAACACCGCATAACGAAATGCTTTCAAATAAGACGGATACTGTGAAGCAATGTTGAGCGTAATCAAAAGAGTCGAACCTGCAATAATCGCTAAATAGCCTCGCAATTCTTCACTCTTCAGAACCGGAGCAATTTTTCCGATCAAAAAGAAATAAATCAGATTAAAATTGATTCCAAATAGAATCATGAAGACCGTAATAACGCCATCAATATACGCACTATTGTAAACTGCGATCCCTTCGTTAGACATGGAGAAGCCACCTGTTCCAGCAGTCGCAAACGAATTTAAAATACTGTCAAAAACTGGCATACCTCCCAGAATCAGCAAAATAATCTGCACTAAGGTCAACGCAGCATAGATCACATAAAGAATTCGTGCAGTCACTCGAACCTTAGAAACCAATTTACCAATAACAGGACCAGGCATCTCAGCTTTTAAGATGTGCATTGTGCGTCCAGAGGCCAGCGGAATGAAGGCGACAGTGAACACTAATATTCCCATACCACCAACCCAATGAGTAAAGCTTCGCCAGAATAGACTTGCATGGCTTAAGCCATCTAAATTAGATAAAATGGATGAGCCTGTCGTGGTAAAACCAGAAACAGTTTCAAAAAAAGCATCCGTAAAAGAAGGGATCTCTCCAGTAAGCATAAAAGGAAGGGCGCCAAAAACCGATAAAAGAACCCAGCTGACTCCAACAATGAAGAACCCTTCTCTAGCATAAATATTACGATTTTTCGGAAGCTTTCGACTCATTAATAACCCAACCAAGAAAACAAATACCGCGACGATCGCATAGGAAAGGCCGATATGCTCTTGGTAGATGAAGGAGACTACTAACGGAAGAAGCAACAGAACCGCTTCGACCTTTAATAATTTTCCCAATGTGAATAGAACCATTTTTTTATTCATTATGATTCACCATTATTTCCTTACCAGATCATTTAAATTACAAATTTTCCGATTAGTTGTTATGACGACTAGATGATCCTTCAAGCGAATCTGGGTATCCCCCTTTGGAATCACAAAACCTCGTTCTCTTGAGATCGCCGCAATCAACGTATTATTTTTCAAATTGACCTCAGAAACTTTTTTATTTAAGAAGCAGGTTTGCGGTGTCACTACGAATTCCATCGCTTCCACCTCGTCATTGACTAAACGATGAAGCGTTCTTACACCGCCGTCCTCGTCTTTATTGTTCTTTGCGCGTACAAAACGCAGAATATGTCCCGCGATAATATTCTTCGGCGAAATGATACTATCAATGTCTAATTGATCTAAGACGTCCATAAAATTCGTCCGAGTAACTTTTGCGACCGTTTTTTTGGCTTTCATTTGTTTGCCATATAAAGAAATCACGATGTTTTCTTCATCTAAACCAGTTAGAGCGACAAAAGCATCCACATTTTCGATTCCTTCTTCGATCAACACTTCCTCATCGCTGCCATCAGATTCGATGATCGTCACATCTGGGAGTTTTCTCGAAAGCTCTAAACAACGCTTCGGATTATTTTCAATAATTTTTACTTCGATTCCCTGCTCTACAAGTTGGCGCGACAAATAAAAGGCGATTCTTCCACCGCCGACGATAATCACTCGTTTTGTTTTTTGCTCAAATAAATTAATATCATGACAAAACCGAACTAAATCGCGATGTTGTCCCATCACATGGATGCGATCTCCTTGTTCAAGGACTGTATTGCCATCAGGAATGATCAGCACGTCTTTTCTGCGAACTGCGCAAATCAATACATTGGTTTTAGAAATCTTATACAAACGATTTAACGGCACATTGATCAATTTCGCATTTTCCCGTAAGCGGAACTCTGCCATCTCGATCTTACCACTAACAAAGGTATCCACTTTAAACGCCGAAGGAAACAACAATATCCGACGAATTTCATTAGCAGCTTCCAGTTCTGGATTAATGATCATAGAAATCCCAAGCTGATCCCGCATAAAGGACCGCTGTTTTAAATAATCTGGGTTTCGAACACGAGCAATCGAATTTTTAGCCCCCATTTTTTTCGCCATTAAGCAAGCTAAAATGTTTAGCTCATCCGATTCTGTCACTGCAATAATGATGTCTATATCATTAACGCCAGCCTCCAATAAAATATCATAAGAAGCCCCATTGCCTACAACGCCTAATACATCGTACTGATTGACGATTGCCTCGACCTTTTCAGCATGTAAATCAATGACAACTACATCATAATCATAGTCTTCATCAGATAAATGCTGAGTCAGCGCTTTGCCGACTTTTCCAGCACCCAAAACAATAATTTTCATTCTATCCTCCAGCTAAAAATTGATATTCTTATCCTCCATTCTAGCCTTTTCTACATAGGAAAACAACGGACTTTGCAAAAAGGATTTTTCCATAATTATTCAAAATAAATCGATTTTTTGGTTTGTTCAAGAAAAAAACAAAACTATTATAAAATCCACACCATTTAAGGGAAAAAGTAAACAAAAATTTACAAAAGGATACTTGTTTTTTCGACGAGCCCCTTCATCTGAACATAAAATAAAAAAGCACTCTAAGTAGAAATTACTACTTAAAATACTCTTTACACATTAATCTACGCTATATTATCGCTGTGAAAAATGTAATGGCACCTAAAAAGATACCTGGTATATTCGCAACAATAATTGGATAATCTTTTTTCTTCTGCATCGTAGCATAGATTACCCAAAAGATACAGTTAATCATCGCTACTAATGGTTGTATTGGATTACCTTTATTTCCATCTAAATTATTCATAATCTGTGGGATATATGAAACATACATCATCACCGATAGAAACGAAGCGATCCTTCCAAAAATCAGTACTGTTCGATCCTTCTTATTCAATAAACACACCTCAAAACTTTTTTCATTAGTAAAATACTAACCCAAATAAAAAAAAGAAGCGAAAAAAAAGCCCTAACCCTGTAATCAGGATTAGGACTTCAATACTCGATTAAGCTTCTTGAGCGACTGGGTATACAGACACTTGTTTTTTGTCGCGACCTTTACGTTCAAAACGTACCACGCCGTCAACTTTAGCAAACAATGTGTCATCGCCACCGATACCTACGTTTACACCAGGGAAAATTTTAGTACCACGTTGGCGATAAAGAATTGATCCACCAGTAACAGTTTGACCGTCAGCACGTTTAGCACCTAAACGTTTTGATTCTGAGTCACGTCCGTTAGAAGTTGAACCGCCACCTTTTTTGTGGGCGAATAATTGTAAGTTCATATTCAATAACATGAGCTGCACCTCCTATGATTTAGATTCTGTTTGGATCTCAATGAAATCCAAATATTCAGTTTCGATTGATTGCAAGCCTAATAATAAATGCTCCAGCAAAATTTGCGAGATATTCATCTGCTCTTGGGTCATGGAATCATCTTCCTTCAACGCTACATGAAGATAACCACCTTCATTATCGTTGGTTTCGATATTCGGAGTGACACCTGCTAATGCATCCAAGCTATTTACTGTGCTGATGGCTAATGCAGAAACGGCAGAACAAACGATATCGCTACCGTAAGGACCGGCTTCAGCATGACCAGTCAAAGTAAATTCGTTGATTAGTCCTGCTTGATTTCGAGTGAATGTACCTTTGATCAACTTAGGCACCTTCTTTTTTATGCTTTGATTGAGTCAATGACAACTTTAGTGTAAGGTTGACGATGACCTTGTTTACGGTGTGAATGTTTTTTAGGTTTGTATTTGAAAGTAACGACTTTCTTTTGTTTGCCGTGTTTTTCAACAGTTCCTTCAACAGTTGCACCTTCAACGATAGGAGCTCCTACTTTCGTAGATTCGCCGCCTACTAAAACTACTTGGTCGAAGACAACTTTTTCGCCAGCTTCAACGTCTAATTTTTCAATGTAGACTGCTTGACCTTCTTCAACTTTGATTTGTTTACCGCCAGTTTTGATGATTGCGTACATGCTTGTGGCACCTCCTTATAATAAATACTTAGACTCGCCATCCCAAGTGACCGAAGTTCTTAATAACTTGTTCTGTGCGGTTGTAGCTGTGGGTTCCACAATTACAACATTCATAGTTTACTAAAAAAGATAGGTCAAGTCAATGATTAATTATTGACGCGTGCCTTGGTTTTTTCTACTATTAGGAGGATGACAAAGTGAGGCGAAGTAAATGGACTATCCAAATAGTTTGATCACGTTCGTTGAAGAACGTTCAAAAGGATTTCAGCTTGAAGGCTTTATCGCCGGACAAGGACCGCTCCACCCGAAGTTGATGTTGGTTGGTGAAGCCCCCGGTCGTAAAGAAGTAGTAAATCACATTCCCTTTTCTGGTGCGGCGGGAAAAGAATTAATCCAAGTGATGGCGTCAATTGGGCTTACTCGAGAAAACACATATATCACCAGCGCAGTTAGAAGTCGTCCCTATAAAGTCGTGAAACGTTTAAACAAACGGACACAGGAAAACGAGATCGTTTATCCTAATCGAACACCAAATAAAAAAGAAATCCTAGCACATGCACCAATTCTGGATTATGAATTGGAAATAATTCAGCCAAAAATCATCGCGACTTTAGGCAATATTGGACTACAGCGCTTACTAGGACCAAAGTGGCAGATCAGCGAACGACACGGGGAAATTTACCATGGTCCTGTGTTAGAGCTGAACCGAGAACAGAATAACTATCAACCAACCAAAAAAGAATATACAGTCATCCCGCTTTTTCATCCGGCAGCGATTTTCTATAATCGTTCACTGAAAGAAAAAATAGCGACCGACTGGTTAAACATCGGAAAACTATTAGAGAAAGAGGAAATATAATGCGCAATGAAATGATGTACCGCCCAATTATTAATGAAGATATCCTGCACTATCTGCGAACAGAACAAAAACAACTGACTGGATCACTAGGCGAATTAGAAGAACTGGCTCATGAAAATGGCGTACCTGTAATCCCACATGAAACGGTAGTCTTCCTGCAATTTTTATTAAAACAAAAACATCCAAAAAATGTCTTAGAGATTGGTACCGCTATTGGTTTTTCAGCTAGTTTGATGGCGGAAACCCTTGGCGAAGACGCAAAAATAACGACCATCGATCGTTTCCCTGTCATGATCGAAAAAGCAAAGAAAAATTTTGAAAAACTTGGTTTAACTGATCAAGTCACTCTATTAGAAGGAGATGCGGCAGATTTACTCAGCAGTCTAGAAGGTCCTTACGATTTTATTTTCATGGATAGCGCGAAATCAAAATACATCACCTTCTTGCCTGAATGTCTGCGTTTATTATCAGACGATGGGGTGTTGATGGTAGATGATGTTTTCCAAGCAGGCACGGTGCTGCAGCCGATCGAAAAGATTCCACGTAAAAATCGTTCGATCCATCGGCATTTAAATGAATTCTTAGAGGAAATTACTAAATCATCAGAGCTTACTTCCACCCTACTACCTTTAGGTGATGGCGTAGCACTGATTTCTAAAAATAAATAGATGTATGGCGGAAATTTGAATCTTTTTTGAATTTCCGTCTTTTTTACTTGTACCTGAGAAAAATCGGCGTACACTAAGAAACTGAAATGGAGGAATTGCCTATGAAAAACCAAAAAATCGGGAGCATCCTAGCAATTTTAGTCGTATGCATCCTCGGAATACTCCTTTTCGAAGCAAAAGATCATGTACACGCAATAAAGAATGGGGACACCTCTTTAGCGATTCCAGCACCAGTGATTATGGTTCCGGGAACCAATGGGGATGTTGATCGCTTCGATAGTTTGGTTGATTCATTAAAACAAACGGAAAAAGGTGTGGAGGAAGTAAAAATTACGGTAAATAAAGATGATTCTATCACCTCTTCAGGCCATTTTACGAAAGAGACAAAACGGCCCATTATCGCCGTCGCCTTTGAAGATGGTTCAGATCCCTCATTACCGAAACAATCTCGTTGGTTTCAACAGGCTTTAGCGTATGCCGAAAAAAAATATACGTTTAACACTTATGATTACTTAGGCTATTCAAACGGCGGATTGATCATTACCGGTTATTTGGAGAATGAACAAAAAAGCGATGATCCTGCCCTCTATCATTTGATTACATTAGGCACGCCTTATAATGATACCTCTTGGGAATACAATGACAACAGCAACACATTCACCAAACCAAAGGCCAAAAGTGAATTACTGAATTATTATTTGAAAAACAAAAAGAATATTCCTAAAAACATCACCGTTTATAATATTGCCGGTAACGTTGATCATCAGAACACGGACACCACTGTGCCGCTAACGAGCGTCTTGGCTGGCCGTCTGATTTATGGAAATAGTGAAAAATATAAGGAAATAATTGTCGAGGAACAAGCAGATCACGGATCACTCATCGAAAATCCTAAAACATTGAAACTGATCAAGGAATATCTTTTCGAATCAGTAAAATAACGAATTAGGTTGACAAGCAAAGGTAGTTTTTCTATAATAGTTCTTGTTGCAAAACTACTGTCACAGTAGCTCAGCTGGATAGAGCATCCGCCTTCTAAGCGGACGGTCGGGGGTTCGAATCCCTCCTGTGATGTAAATGGAGTTTAGGAAGGTTGAACCCTTGTTATTCTTAGCATATTGATCTGTTAGTTGACCTCGAAATCTGCTAACAGATTTTTTATTTTCTCCAATTTTCATCGGAAATCTCCGTTTCTGCTAACACTTTTTGCTAACAACCACTAGTTGAAGCATTAGTGTCATTGAGTTTCACTACCCTTCTCAATCTAACGACAACAATTTTTCTTTCAAATCATCGGGCAATGATTGAATTATATTTAATAATTTTAATGTCTGATCTGTACTCATTTCTTTAGATGAAGTTTCTTCCTCATAAAATGTTTGTTCTAATTTTTTTGCATTGTGTCTTCGATCTTCATCAATGATATGGGAATATACTTCTGTTACCATGTCAGCTTTTGAATGACCTGTATCGCCTTGAACACTTTTAATGTCTCCATTGGTCATTTTGAGCTTATAGGTGGTACTTAAATGTCTCAAACTATGGAATTCCACTCTTGGTAATTTATACTCTTCACACAGCTTTCTGAGCCGTTTACCAACTAATTTGTTTTCAACTGGTTTTCCATTTTCTGAAGAGATAACCAAATTGTGATCCTCATATTCTTCACCAAAAAAATCTTTCATCTCACTTTGATTCTTTTTGTGTTGAATCAACATCTGAGCAACTGATTTAGGAAGCCAAACAGTTCTCCGGCTTGAATCAGTTTTCGGTGTCATTAATACTAATCGTGTCACATTGTTTTTACTCGATGGAAAAACCTTGATAATATCTCTTTCTTTCAATTCATCGATTGCCTTTTTCGAGACCCTTGTTAGTTGTTTTTCAACGAACAATCTAGTGGTGCCGTTCTCGATAGATTCTTCATCAATGACTAAATTATCCCAAGTTAAACCTAAGACCTCGCCAATTCTAAGCGAACAAGCAAAAGCTAAGTGCATACATAATCGCAATAGTTCATCTTCAGTCTTTTCAACGGCTATTTTGAAGGTCTCTATGTCCCAGACTTTTCGCTCATATTCTGGAATAACTGGTAAAGTTGCCATTGTCGCTGGATTCGTTGAATTTTTTGGTAATATATCCCACGCAATTGCTTGTTTCAGTGCTGAACGTATCAAATCGTGAATTTTCTTGATATTGGCTGGTGTCAACAATTTATTACTAGAGGGTTTGTTTCCTGCCGCTTCTTTGACATTCAATAGGTCCACATAATATTTAGACAGCATCCTAGTCGAAATTTGATCAATTTTTTTATCCCCAATAATCGGATCAATATAGTTTCGAATCAAGGATGTTTTATTTCTAAAAGTAGTTACTGACCAATTAGCTCGACCATATACATCCACGTATTCTTTCAAGTATTCACTAAATGTCACATTATTCGAACCCGTATCCTCAATATTTAAAGCTGTTTGTGTCAGATTCTGTTCATCGGGAACAATTACTGAACCATGCACTGATTGATAGTACTCAACAAATTTTTTTCGTTGGAATGCTTCAGCTCTGGATAGAAATGAATCCCATTTTTGTTTCCGTTTCTTTTCGTTATCTACATAGCTATACACGACTACTGATTTTTTACTTCTTGATATAATAGTTGCCATTAAAAATCTCTCCTAGTTAAATCATCAGCGTCAGCAAAGTCGTTTAACCATTGATCAAAAGATTTTTTTGATATACGTATTGTTCGTCCAATCCTTACATATCTAAAAAAGTTTTCATGAATTAAAGAATAGGCAGACTTATTACTAATGTCTAAAATTTTAGCAATCTCGCTAATGGAATAAGTCTCCTTCACTACTTTAGTTTTATCTCCAATAAACATTCCTCCAATATAAAAAAAGTTTTTTATGGTAGCACCAAGAGTATAGCATATTTGTAGAATGCGAATCTGCTGAATACCGCGTGGTATCAGGATTTATTTATCTTTGCTAGATTTTTGAACTGCCTTTTGAATGGGCACACAGGATTTTCACCTCCCCCTGTAGTTAGCAGCGAAACACATTTTGAGTGTGAGTATCATTATGATAAGTTGATGTCTTGGCGCTTGATTTTCAAGATCAAGAGTTGTATAAGATATTGGTTCGCTCAGCCGAAACTTCTTGGCGTATCTTTAAAATAGCTCGATCAACCTAAAACGTTGTTCAGAAATCTCTATTTAGTTTTCAAAGAGCAAATTTAGTTTTCGTAAATACTTAAAATTTTAAACCGTTTTTTTGGAACTATATTCAATTCTCTTAATAAAATATTTAACCAAAAAGTACCTAAAAGTTTCGGTACTAAGTTTGAGCATATTGGATTTTTATTATCACTACTTTCCGTTTGTTAGGAGCAAACTATTTCGCCAAGTAGTATTTTTTTACTTTAATTTCCATCTTTTAGAAGATGAATTATCCTTCAGAGCTGACAAACTATTGAATAGTCAGGTATATATTAGTCTAGATCAAAACCTTCCTAATATTATTACAACGAGGACCTGATATTGACAATTACTTGCTTCACCTTCTCATCAATCAACTGAAAACAACGTTACTGTATTTCCTTTGTTACTTGTTCATTCACTCCCCTCGTGATATAGCGATTTTCTTGTGTATCGAACATTGCTTGGTCCTCCTTTAGACAAAAAAAAATAGCCCAATCACCGATTAAGATGATCAGGCTTCATAGTAATAATATATATTTGAAAAATTAGTTGATTCTATCAAAAATGAATAATTGTCTTTTTCATTTTTTGGCTTTCCAAATATCATTGTGGTGAGGTGGGCATCCTTGTTACATTCAACAATTAAAAACGAATAATTATTTAGTAACTCTGTGATTCCATTTAGTTATATCCTGTTTGTTTATTAAAGCTTTTGTAATGAATAGGTCTTTTTCAATTTCTCCTATACTCTTAAAATAGCTCATTATTCTTTCATCATTAAAGATTTTTCCAATCAATCCAATAGATTTTCTGTTCTCCTTTTTTTTCATTCTTCCCTCTCCGTTTTAAACAAGTGGGCTACCTATATATATCTGTCAAAATTATTATGAAAAAGGATGTATTGTGATAATTAAATTCCACATAGACAGTCTATTTCTCAATCAGTTTTCAAATTTTTTTTGCTAATGCTAGACAGCCAATGACTCCAGCATTGTTTTTCAGAAAAGGGGTTACAATATAATTTTTCATTTCTGGAGTTCTTACATAGTTCTTCATTAATGAATGAAAGGCTACACGAACTCGTTCTACCATATGAGATTGCTGCATCACACCACCACCTAATATGATTACATCAGGAGAGAGTATCAGTGTAGTATTGTAGACGCATTGGGCAATGTAAAAAGCCTCGCTTTCCCAAACAGCATCAGTCTCAGAAATATCCTGCCCTTTTCGACCTGTTCTTGCTTCAATTGCTGGACCCGCCGCCATTCCTTCTAAACAATTTTTGTGAAATGGACAATTTCCTTGGAAAGAATCTTCGTCGTGTGGAACTACAAGCATATGCCCCATTTCAGGGTGACTAAAGCCCTCGATAAATTCTCCTTTTTGAATTGCTCCTCCACCAATACCAGTTCCAATAGTATAATACACAACACTATTTTTTCCTCGCCCTTCTCCGCAAACATACTCCCCATATGCTGCAGCATTTACGTCTGTAGTCCAAGCAATAGGAACATCAAAGTGTTTCTTCAAACTCCCTACAAAATCAAAATCTTGCCAACCAGATTTGGGAGTAGAGGTGATATAGCCATAGGTTGACGAATCTTGTTGAACATCAATTGGCCCAAAAGAGCCAACACCGATACTCTCAAGTTCTGTTTGATAATCATTAAAAAAGGCGATTACCAGATTCATCGTTTCTTCAGGAGTAGTTGTAGGAAAACTAGCTCGGTTTTCAATGTTTAGATTTTTATCTCCAATAGCACAAACAAACTTTGTCCCACCTGCTTCAATTGCACCAAAAACCATATTTTTATCCCTCCATTTTGAGTGAATAATTTTCTAGTTGCTCTATGACTAATAAATCTTCTGATTTGATAACAAATAGTTCATCGCTATTTGTTGGATATACTCGGTTTGTAACGACATATTCCCCTTCATTAATAAATAGTTCTAGCGCATTTGTATCCAGAATCAGACGAACAAGAAGCTTTCCATCATTCACACTTAATGGAGCGACAGAATTATCTTTGTTCCCTACTCCTGAAAGCTCTCTATCTACTAAAACCGTCATCTGCTTCAAGTCAAAATGAATCCTTGTTTTTTCTTTCATGTCTTTTGAACATTTTACAAAAATGTCAAAGACTTCTGCCTTGGATTTTTCCATATCGATGGTAAGTAATATGTCCGAAGCGCTTGTTAGTGAAGTATTGAAACTTGATTTAGAATCTATTTGAAGATCTTCCACAAGCTCTGAATCTACACGATAATCGTTCAATTCTACGATTGGGTATTGGTAAAGTTTGTTCTTCTTAATTGTTAACTCCCGTGCAATTGTCATCGCTCCGGCCCAACCATCATTCTTTTCAGGCATTTCAGCAAACCAGATGTTCATCCAAGCAATCATTATCCTTCTGTTTTTTCCATCGGTAAATGTTTGTGGTGCATAAAAATCCTTGCCATAGTCTAAAGTGAAGAAATCTTTTTGTTCAAATTTACATGTATCGTAATCAAAATTCCCCAATAAGTAATACGGACTACTGTTTTTAGTTCCAAACATCGGAGATATAATCAAAATATCTTGTTCATCAAGTGTAAATAGATCTGGGCACTCCCACATATCACCTTGTTGTCCATTACTTTCAGCCGCGATGCCGCGATACTCCCAATCCTTCAAATCTTTGGAGCTATAGATTGCCGCCTTTCCTTTCCCATCCTTCTTTGTCCCTATGATGGCATAATACATCTCATCCTTTTTCCATATCTTAGGATCGCGAAAGTCTTCGGTAGCTTCATTTGGAAATGTAGAGATCACTGGATTATTTGAAGATTTTGAAAAACTTCTTCCATCTTTTGAAAAAGCAATATTCTGCGTTTGACGCGGCGTTCTACCATCAACATTTCCTGTATACATTAAGACTAGTTGATCCTCTACCGAAATCGCACTACCTGAAAAACAACCATGCCCTTGTTCAACACTGGAATAGTCGTATTCTTCTGATGGAGCAAGAGCAACAGGAAGATATTCCCATTTAATTCCATCGCTACTTATAGAATGTCCCCAATGCATCGGTCCCCATTCAACATCATAAGGATAAAATTGGAAAAACAAATGATATTCACCTTGATGGAAAACTAAACCATTAGGATCATTCATCCAACCTAGTGGTGTCATAAAGTGCATTTTCAATCTAGATTTTTTTCCCTGTATACTTGCCCCGTTCTCTTTAATATAGTCATTTGCTTTTTTTAACTCGTTTTCATGATTTACTGTTTTTTCGTTATTCATCTTGTCATCCTCTCGTTGCATTTCTAAAAAAGTTTGATAGCTACAAAAATAGCAACTATCAAACTTTTATTACTTATAGTGTATTTTTTACTCGTCGAATATCCTCTAAATTCTCCTTCATCGCTTGGTGGGTCTTTTTATATTTTAACTTCATTTGTTTTTCTTTTTCCGACCGATAATAGTCTTCTCGCGCTTTTGCATCAGCAAAGGCTTGTTCTTGTTCAACTGTTAATGCTGGCGTCTCTTTCTGTACTGGTTTTGATAATGTCGCGACAATCGGAAGTCGCTCTTCTACTGGCAAAATATCTAGAGTTGGTGATGGAATAGTTTGATACCAATAGGCTGTGGAAGACCAGTCATCTGATAAATGATTCGCATGACCATGTTCAATAGTTACTTTTATTTTTTCTGAAAAATGGATTGGATCAGCAATGTGGAATCTATAGGCAACAGTATAGCCAGGCGTATCTCCTTCATGAATAATCGTTCCATTATATAGAAAGTGATTCTTCTGCATTCCCCAAGCAAAACTAAAATAATCTTCTGTACCTGTTCCATTAATACTTGGCATTTCCTCCCCATCAATAAAAATCATGTCATCACCTTCACCCCACCAGCTACCTTGGAAATGGTTGACTGATAAGTTACACCCCACATAATGGCCTTTTCCTTCGGTTTCCAATAAAACATAATTATCTTCACCAGATAAATTACTAATGGCCTGAACGTCAGGACTATTGGTTTGCAGCCCATTTCCCCAGCCGTTATTCGGATTATTTCTTTTCCAATTAGCATGAAAATAAACTGTATCTTCTGGAAGCTCTTCTTTATACAACTCATAATCAACATAAAAATACAAAGCAAATGGCAATTCATTTTCATTAATAATTTCGATTTTCGCTTTTTTATTAAATGGCATAGGGAAAAAGCAATTCAAAGCACATGGAGCTCCGAACTTTCCAGCCTCTTCAGGTTTTACCGATACATTAAAAGGCATGGATTCAAAATTACCTGGCAATGAATGTCCTACACAGAAGAAATCACCTAATGGTGCTAAAACACTTGGAGTATCTTGATCATCCCAAGTAATTTTGATCAAAGCTTTTCGATAGTAAAACGGGTCTTGTTCCTCCCAGGTAATCCCTAAAGCATTATGGATCTCATTTGCTGGAGCAACATTACTTCCTAAAACAGGATCAACAATACTTGGGCCCATAATTTTTCTACAAAAGGAGGTCATCCAGATGTGAGTAATACATCCTGGACCATCGATTTCCCCTAATGTAATAGATTCACCTGGAGGAATCATCCAATAGTCTTGATTTTTTCCACTGTGATCGTAACTAGAGACTCTTGCAGATCGTGCCTCCGCTGTTTTTGTTAAAGCTTGCATGTTTCCATTTGAATAATTGTTCATCATAAATTCCTCGCTTAGTTTAAATTTTTATCCTTTAACTGCTCCAGCAGTCATTCCTTTAATAATTTTCTTCTGGAAAATTGCGTAGAAAGTCAATTGTGGGATGATTAGTAAAATACTTGCTGCGACAATTCCACCATAATCGATATTGTATCGCCCTTTAAATTCTGAAATTGCTAATGGAATGGTCATTTTTGAGCTATCACTGATTAAAGTTGCTGCAAATGGATATTCATTCCAAATGTATAGAATATTAAAAATAAAGATAGTTACAACTACTGGTTTAACTACTGGAAAGACAACTTTCCAACATAACTCAAATAAATTACAGCCATCCAGCAATGCGGCTTCTTCCAACTCACTTGGAAATTCCTTCAAAAAACCAGTGAATAGTAACGTATTAAACCCGATTGATGTTGCGATATAAGGTAAAATCAAAGATAGATACGTATTTTCAATCCCAGCAGTTATCGTCAATCGATAAACTGGAAACAATAGAATAAAAGGCGGAATTGCTTGTCCACTTATGAATAACAGATATAAGGCTTGACTGATCTTTTTTTTCTTAAAGACAAATCTGCTTAAAGCAAATGAACTCATATACGTGATGATCATTTCAAAAAAGATCGCTACAACGGCAATAATAAATGTATTCTTATAAATCAACTTGAAATCTAAGGTTTCAAATGCTCGATTAAAATTCGATAAATCTAATGATTTAGGTAGCGAAAGGGTGTCTGTTAAAATGGCTGAACTGTCCTTAAATGAAAGTAATATCATCCAAAGAAATGGAACCATAATAATTAATGTAATCAAATAAGTAATACCACTTAAAAAAATATTTTTATCTTTCTTGGTATCCATTAGTTACTATTCAACTCCTTTTCTCTAAATTTCTTTACTATTGTAAATACTCCAAAAATCATTCCGGCACACGCAAAGGTTACTAATAATGTCATGACTGCAATAGACATACCATATCCATATTCGCCTGATGTAAACGTCATTCCGTACATATAAGTGACGAGGACCTCAGATAAATGATTGGGTCCACCATTGGTCAACTGCAGGACTGTCTCGAATATCTTGAAAACCAAGGTAATGACCAAGATCAAATTCATCTTGAATGTCTCGTTTAGCATGGGAATTGTAATGTTTACTACTTTCTGAAACCCTGTGGCACCATCAATATCTGCTGCCTCATATAGTTCCTCGGGTATTAAAGTCAGACCAGCTAAAAAGATTGTTGCTATATACCCCAATGACTGCCAACTCTGAACGATTGCGACTGAAAATGGTGTCAGTTTGTCTCCTCCGATCCATTCTAATGCAAGACTGGACAAACCAGCTTTGTCTAAGAGAACATTGATAAGCCCAATTTTCGGATCTAAAATGAAGACCCAGATCAAACCGACCATGATAGGTGCCACGATCGATGGTGCATAGTTGATTGCCCGGACAAGTGTTAGCCCTTTCATATTCCGATTCATCAGCAGCGATAACAGAAAGGCTCCCGGAACTAAAATTAAAATGGTGACTAACAACACAATGATTGTATTTTTTAAGGCAATAATGAAAATTGGGTCTTTAAATAATCTCAGATAATTTGAAATACCAACGAATTGAGGCTGCCCTATACCTGAAAATTTTGTAAAACTATAATATGCAGCAATAAATATAGGCGCAATAATATAAACTAAGTAAAGCAACAATGTAGGCAGTATCAGAATGACTTTATTACGGGTTGAACTATACCATTTCATAACAAATCACCTCTATACTTTATTTTGTATCGTCTATTCTATTCTGTACAACCTTTGCTGCTTCTTCAGGAGTATAGTTACCAACAATAACACCGTAAATACTATCATACATTGCATTTCCAATTGATTCAGATACAACTAAATCGGGTTGATTTTCTTGGCTTGTCCATTTAGAATCCTTCATATTATTGATAATGTCTGCAAATACAGGAGATTCCTTTTCATCTACTTCGACAGAGATGTTAGTCATTGGAGGAATTTTATTATCAACCATAATTTGAATACCTTCTTGACCATAGTAAAATGCTAAAAATTTCTCGATGGCAGCTTTTTTATCTTTATCTTCAAAAGCAGCCTTGCTCACTACCAATGGAGCGGATGGAACGATAGAACTTAAGTATTGATTGCCAACGCCATCATTAAAAGTAGGCCCCCACCAAAAACCAACATCACTACCAACATCACTAGACTCAATCTTTTGTGCATCCCAAGAGCCAGAATCCAACATTGCTGATTTTCCAGTAGTAAACTGTTCAACTGCTTGGAAATAGGATTGTGTACTCACGTTTTTAGGAAATGCTCCCGCATCACGAAGCTCGGCAATCTTTTCATAATAGTGAATGAAATCTTTATTATTGTACTTTTCTTTACCAGCTAAAATATCATCCACCTTATCTAAATACCCATAGCGTGATAGCATAATGAGAAAAGCCCAAACAGAATAACTATCTTTTGCACCTTTAGAGATCGTCACAATATCCTTTTCATCAAGTGTTTTCGCTATTTTCATCAAGTCTTCAAAGGTTTCTGGTTTTTCAAATCCATTGTCAGATAAAACTTTCTTATTGTAGTACAAACCTGTTACTAAAGGTTGATAAGGCATTCCGTATTGATTCTTACCATCCTTGAACGGGTCGATCATATTCTCACGCCCATCAAATGAATCCCTAATGTCCTTGTTATCTTTCAAAAAATCAGATAAATCAGCTAATACTCCAGCTTCCTGAAGCTCTTTAGCCGAAGCTGGTAACATCCAAAAAATATCTGGAAGCTTATCAGATTGAGACCGCATTTTCATATTTTTAACATGTTCTGATTGCTCTTTGCCCTCCAAATTGATATCAATCTCCGGATTTTCCTTTTTAAATGCTTCAACAACTGCATTAAAAGCTGGTTCTTGATCTGCTGGATTAGCAACATGGATCGCAAAATCAATGGTCGTTTTACCATCTTCTTTAGCCGAACCACCTCCCTTATTGCCGCATGCTGCTAAAGTTAATAGGACTGTTAATGCAAAACCAATACTAATCAATTTCCGTTTCATTTTTTTCACCTCATAATGATTTTCTTTCGATAATTTTTGATGGTATCTCTACTCTTTTCGTTGTATGTTCTTGATTGTTTATACTATCCAAAATTAATTTTGCTGATTCTCTTCCCATCTCAAATGCTGGTTGTCTGATTGCGGTCAAAGGTGTTTGGGCTATTTCCATCCAAGAATAGTCATCGTAAACTGCTATCCCCACGTCATCGGGAATTGAAATTCCATGATCAATTAGATACTTGATAGTACCCATAGCTATCGTATTATTTCCAAATAAGATGGCAGATCTTTTTTCTTCAAATGAATCTATTACCTCCTTTCCTATTCTATATCCCGCTTCAAAAGATGAAATTGTTTCAAACCGTTTTGGTTCTTTATTTCCATTGAGTTTATAGAAAATTTTTTCATATGCCGTATTTCGTTCAATCGTAGATGAAACGTCTGTTGGGCCGGAGATAAAAATGATATCTTCATATCCACGATCCACAATACCTTCTAATAACTCTAGTGTTACTGAATAGTTATTTGTATAAACAACATCATATCGTTCTAAATCGTTTGGTTTCCTATCAACAAAAACAATTGGCAATGTCGTATTAGATGCGATTTGATCAATATTCTTTAATAGTCCTGAAGTGGGGGCAATTATTATCCCATCCACATATTCGATCATACTAGAATTGAACAATTCTAAACGACTCTGCTCCTCGGTTACTCTTTCATGAGAATTGGCAATTATTAGTTGGTAACCAGCTTTTTGTAATTCACTTTCGACTCCTGAAGCTAAAGTAGAAAATAATTCTGAAGAAGAATCCTGTTCTTGTGAAGGGATAATCAGTCCGATTACTTTTGAGCCAACACCTTTCATTGATTTCGCTAGATTGCTTGGTCGGTAATTTAATATTTCCATTGATTTCAATACTTTTTCTCTTGTATCCTGCTGTACAAATCGTGAATTATTCATGACGTTTGAGACAGTTGCAGTAGAAACCTTGGCTAATCGTGCAACGTCTTTGATAGTTGCTTTTTTCAAATTTCTCCACCTCTATTTAATCGTTTAATCAAATTTTTATATTTATATTCAACGTGAACAAAAACTGAATTGTAAGCATTTAGATTTTATTTAATCGATTAAATAAAAAAGCAAAAAAATAATTATTTAATCGATTAAATGGGACTCCAAAAAAATACAATCTTTTAGATAGCGCTTTCTTGATTTCGATTCCATTCTACTACCTTTCATACTCTTAGTAAAGTCTTTTTTGCCTTTTCAAAAAAATATTGGAAAGAAGAAAAACTCAGAAATAACCATAAACCTGAAATATGGTCGTTTACATACAGAATAATACAACTCAATAGTAATAAATAGAAATTAAGTTTAGGATTGATTAAGAAAATACCGACTAGTCTTTTAAAATTATTTTTTTTATTATGGACAGGTGTGTTGATTGCATAAGCCACCAAAAGTAGTAACATTGCTCCCGTCATGATGAAGTATACTTTATTGAAAAATTGTCCAAGTAGCACAAACTGAGCAATCCAAAGAATAATCAAGAGCAACAGCATAAAACAGGACGTGTTTATCGGAAAAAAAGATTCTTTAAATCCCTTAAAAAAATCCTTCACCCTGACTTCTTCACCATTATTTATCCTATCTATTCCTTGAACAAGGTTATATCCGCTAGGTAAGATACCAAAAATAATTCCGCCAAAAAGTACCCCCATGATGAAGAGAAGGTTCAACACAATTAATTGATAAACCAATTCAAAAAGTCTATGAAATTTAGTAAACCGCTTAGTATCCATATTTTTCCACCTTACTTATATTGTCGTAACAATAAATTGCTCTTAACCTGAGGCACAATAACCAAATGAGCCTTCCCCTTCAAACAAAACGATCAACGAGTAACATTTAAGGAATCGAAATAACTTCCTCAGTTTCTATATCAAAGAAATGAGCCTTACTACCATTAAACGCTAGTTTTATTTTCTCCTTTGGTTCTAAAAAGTCACGTGCATCTACTTTAGATACAAACTCAGTTGTTCCTACTTTTGAATACAGCATTGTTTCAGCACCCAATAATTCAGAAACAACAACTTCTGCAATCACTGTTGAGTCTGGAGTAACTTCTATTGCAATCGGTTCTGCGTGGATATCTTCTGGACGAATTCCGAAAATCAACTTCTTACCTTCATACCCTTTGGCCTTTAAAACTTTATATTTCCCTTCTGCAACACGCAAGCGCAAATCATTACCATCTGTAATATATCCATTAGCAAGAGTAACATCAAAGAAATTCATGGCTGGTGATCCGATAAAACTAGCTACAAAAACATTTTTTGGTTTATTGTAGACTTCTTGGGGTGATCCAATCTGCTGAACGATGCCATCTTTCATAATTACAATACGATCAGCCATCGTCATCGCCTCAGTTTGATCATGTGTAACATAAATAGTAGTCGTATTTAAACGTTGGTGAAGCTTAGCAATTTCTGCGCGCATGGCAACTCTCAGTTTTGCATCTAAATTTGATAAAGGTTCATCCATTAGAAAAACCTTTGCATCACGAACGATAGCTCTTCCAAGGGCTACTCGTTGTCTTTGTCCACCAGATAATGAGGCTGGCTTTTTATTCAAGTAATCGGTCAAGCCTAATATTTCTGCCGCATTCTCCACTCTCTTTTTGATCTCGTCTTTATCAAATTTCCGTAACTTTAAGCCAAAAGCCATATTATCAAAAACTGTCATATGTGGATACAGCGCATAGTTTTGAAATACCATCGCTATATCTCGGTCCTTTGGCGCAACCTCGTTCATTCTTTCTCCATTAATGAGAAATTCGCCTTCAGAAATACTCTCGAGACCTGCAACCATCCTTAAAGTAGTAGATTTACCACATCCAGATGGTCCTACAAAAACAATAAATTCCCTATCTGCTATTTCAAGATTGAAATCAGTTACAGAATAATTGTCATTGTTCTCGTATTTTTTATAAATATGTTTCAATGATAATTCTGTCATCAATAGTCCTCCATTTCTATTTGATATAAAATACCATAAATGAAAGCGCTGTATATTTCATCGTCAACCTGCCTAAAATAAAAGTTGATTACTAGGTAAAATATCCAAACGGAAAAGTCCCTCAAGAAAAAAGCGAGACGAGTAAATAGCATAAAAAAAGAGAATTATTATTTTTTAGATTGAGCATCGTTCGTTCTTGGAATTTATCAATTTTATAAAGTAACGAGTTCCGGTGCATAAACAATTCTTTTGCTGCTGAACTAAAATTACCTTGTTGTTCCCATAATACTCTAATTAAACGTCTCATTTCTTCATCATCAAACCAGTCTTGATATAATGACAATAAGAGTCCACTCTCACTAGCAATCTGGTTAGAAAAGACAGAAATGATGCAATCGGATAGTTCCAAACATTTCACGTTAAAATTCTTTTTCAAAGAATCAATGAATGCTTTCTTTTCTTCACGAAATAATTGGCTAAAATCATGTTTCCATACATGAAACGATCCTAAAAAAAGCCTTGTTGAAAAATCAAAATCCATATCTAAAGCAAGAAAAATCCCCTCTAAGTCATTCACAAATAAATTATCTAGACCTCTCTTTTCAACGATTAATAAAAATTGTTGGTAGAAAAAAAGGTCTACAGAATTCGGAAATATCTCTCGTATTTCTTTCAAGATGCTTTCTTTCTGAGAGTCTTCTAAATGTTTCATATAAACTTGGATTATCCGGTATTCACCATCCTCTGTATTTTGTTTGTTCTCAAACAAAATCTCATACCAAGGATGTCTTTTTTTGTTGATTGATTGACTTTGATTTAATCTAGAAAATAAGAGAACTTCTCGTTCAGTTAAATCCTCCCTCAAGAAACATGCATACCCATCTAAGATTGGAACGTTTATGGTTTCACTGGAGAATGGACCTTTTTTTAACAACATTGCTTCTGGATAAATAGCTTGGATTTCTTTAAATCTCATCCTTTCCATATTCTTCACCTCCTCTTCGGTAATCAAACTCCGCATCTTCTTTTCATAATAAATAAATCTGATAATAATTTCAATATCGCTACGAAAACGAGATTGAAATTATTAATCAATACAAATAATATGAAAATCGTCGCATTTACAGTATAAATTACTTTTATTCCAACCATTACCGAAACTTTCTGTAAAGAAAAAGCCCAATCATCAACTTAAATGACTGGGCTTCATGGTAGTATAAACGTATTTAAAGATAAAACAACACTTATCATCGGTAACCGAAAAAGTAATACGCTGCAAAATCTCTTTTTTCTTATGTCATAGCTAACAGATTTTCTATCTAATCTTTGACTATTATTTTATCTCACAAAGTAATTCTTTTTCTATAAATCACGTTTGATACGATCCATAGGTATGAGCATTAAGGTTTTGTCAAAGAAAATACTAACTATCCTAAAAAGCCAAAGCCTTTGCCAAGTATTCCAACAATAAAAATTGCAATAATGATTAACAGTGGACTAACATTTTTCTTTAATAACCATGAAACAAATAAGGTCAAAAGTAATGCCAACAATCCTGGCATAATACTATCTAAAACATCCTGAACAGTTTGTGTAACTACCTTACCACTGTCATTAGTAATCTTCGTTGCAACAATTGGAATGTTAATTGTAGTCCACTTATTGACCAATGCTCCCATTACGAACAACCCAACGATCGAGGCTCCTTCAGTCAATTTCTTGATACGATCGCCAGCCATCTCTTTAATGATTTCATTACCCTTTTCATAGCCTAAGGTTAAACCAAAATATTTGGTTGCTAAACGGATAACATTGATTGCGACAAAGAATAACAACGGACCTCCCATACTACCACTCAATGCCAATGACGCACCTAATGCTGCTAGTACTGGTCGTGCCGTTCCCCAAAAAATTGGATCACCCACACCTGCTAAAGGCCCCATCAATCCAATTTTCATTGCGGCAATTGAACTTCCAGGAAGGTTTTTCTTGTTTGACTTTTCTTCCTCCATCGCGGTAACTACACCAAATATTGGAGCCGTCAGCCAAGGCTGTGTATTAAACCATTCTAAATGACGTTGTAAGGCTTCATTCCGTTCCTTTCCAGGAGCATAAAGTCTTTTTATTGCTGGAATCATCACGAAACAGAATCCCATATTTTGAACCCTCTCAAAGTTAAATGATCCGAGTAAAAGGTTTGAACGCCAAAACATGCTGTGTAAGTCTCTTTTTGTTACTGCTTTATTTCCCATCTTTTTTCCCCTTGTATATTAGAGTTAGGGTTTTAACCTTCCGGTTTTGATTGGATAACCCTATGAACCATCGTTATTTTAA